>ULRP01004612.1_pt1 | contig 43102 bp, 22 predicted proteins | sample 1955521 | NCBI WGS metagenome assembly ULRP01 (sample SAMEA4835685, study PRJEB28245) | human gut metagenome | biome: gut microbiome; material: fecal sample | place: Denmark | collected 2008
GATTTCTCGTGTCCTGTGCTACTCTGGAACACCACGGTTGTTATTACAGTTTCGCTTACGAGGCTATTACTCTATATTGCCGAGCTTTCCAGCTCTGTTCGGCTACTGTAATAATCTAACACTGTGTGGGTCCTAACCCCATTTTATACAAGTATAAATGGTTTGGGCTCTTACCCGTTCGCTCGCCACTACTTAGGTAATCGTTGTTTTACTTTCTCTTCCTCTGGGTACTTAGATGGTTCAGTTCCCCAGGTTCCCCTCTCACACACTATTTATTCATGTGTGGATACCAGCGCATTACCGCTGGTGAGTTTCCTCATTCAGAAATCTTCGGATCACAGTTCATTTGCAACTCCCCGAAGCTTATCGCAGCTTATCACGTCTTTCATCGGCGTCTAGTGCCAAGGCATCCGCCGTACGCCCTTTATAGCTTGATCGTATAAAGTTTGTATACTTTAAAATTGTTTACATATTAGTAAACGTGCCTTATGCTTTTTAAGATTTTTTAGATTCTTGTTAAATTTGCTCAGCGTAATTATAATTTTTCAGTTAAAAACGGTTATTGTTTTTGACTAATTGTAATTTGCGTATTACACTAAAAAATATTTGATTTAACTCTGATTCTCTAAACATTTATTAAAACAAATTTGTTTTACAATGTATCAATATGCAGTTGTCAATGTGCGAACCCTAACTTAAATAAAAATAGTAAGTTCACTCTCCTCCTTGTTGCCTTAGATTTGCGATAACTTACTAGTGGTATTTCATTCAATACATAGTTTATTTAATTGTTAGGTTGTTTGGTCTTCGTGCTGAAGACTTACTTATGATACCATACCCAAAATGTTTTGTCAACAGTTTTTTAAAAGTTTTTTAAGAATTTTCAACTTTTTTTTTAAAACCCTTAAATTGTTAACCCACATTCGTGGCAGGTGACTATAAAATACCACTATCCAATATATTTGTCAACAGTTTTTTCAAAATTGTTTGATTTTTTTTTATAAAAGGTGTATATTACTTACGTAAGGAGCATTCTTGATGGAAAATGGGGAAAAAACCACCAAAGAAAACGCTAGCCAGCCAAGCGAATTTACGCTTTCGGGCAACGACTTTCTTATTTTATCTAATATATGTATATATAATGCTATCAATATATATAGGCAAGAGTTTAAGTCTAACCGCATACCCGCCACCTTCGTTAAATTCTTTTTTTATGAACTAAGCGGATATGAATACCTGTTTGACGAAAAACTTAGGCGCTTTTTTAATAAGATTGAAAGTAAATCTACTAAAATGTCGGTCGTGATGCAAATGTTTGCAACCTCGTTTCCTCAGTACGCTGTTAAAACGGGTGAAGACAATTTTGTGTTCTTTATCGAAATGAGCAAGTCGCAAATGCCCGCATCTATCCTCTATTCAAACAATGTTGACAAGTTTTTGAAAGAAAGCATCAACGCGCTTAACCTGGCTATCAAGCATTACAAAAAAAGTGATGAGCTTAGAAGCATAAGCTATGTGTTTAAAGACTATCTTTATAATACCTACACCTCTGATGCCCAGTTTGACGCCAACAACGAGCCCGACGCCGAAGCCGACAGCAGCCCAAACGCGCCAAATATTTCACGTATTGACAACAACGCGTTAAAGCCAAGCCTTAAAAACACAACGGCCAAACAGCGCCAAGAGTTATCGGCGATGCTAACTGGACGCAAGATAGATATGCCAAAACAGCGCGGTAAAGTTGTAAGTGTCTTGTTCCCTGTGCTGCCGCTGCCCTGCGCCTACCCCGTTATGCTTGAACACAGCCGCATAAACACGGACAGGCGGATGAAACACTTCTTGTCGCCAAGCCAAGAAATCTCGCTTATCAATACTTACCTATTTAACCAAGTGCGGTTCTCTCTTGACTTTATCAATAAGCGAAAAGTCATCGCCGAAGACCTTAAAAAGGCAAGCCGCTTTGATTTTAAATTCTAAACTCGATATCTAATTTGCGATTTAAATTTCAACATAATAATAAAAGGAGACAAAACAAATGTTAAAAACCATCTTTAAGATAATTTGGTATATCGTTGCGATTGTTGCCATCATTTTGTGCCTATACTTTTTAGTTAACGGCGGTGCTACTGACCTTGGCGCCCTGTCAACCGAAAACGGCGGCTTCTTTGGCGGCGTAAAACAATTCTTCATTAACTTTTGGGAAGGCATCAAAGCCAGCTTTTCAAGGTAACTAACCCAAAAGTTGCAACGCGCTAATATGGCGAGTAACTCTGTTTTACAAAAGCCAAACACACTTACTTATTTAGCAAAACGCTGCGCACAATTGCTTACAAAGATAACAAATCTACAACAAAAAAGAGAAGGTTCTGCCCTCTCTTTTTATTTAGCAAAATTTGATACGGGATAGTAAAAATCTACTCTTTTATTTTTGTTGGGTTAAAGCTAATCTGCCTTGTTACGATTGGCATTTCGCGGTTTGCGCCCTTTTCGTTTGAATAATTCATAACGGCTTTAAACAAATCGCTGCTACGCTTTATTGAGTTGTTTTTAATAACACTAACAAGCGGGTCATAATCGTTGTCAACAATCGCCGAATCAATAGCCTTATAATAATCTTGCTTAGCGTCGCCACGAATGTTGGTAAGCGGCTGGCCACTTATCGCAAGCATATAGTTTAGTATCATTCGTCCCGTGCGCCCATTACCATCGCGAAACGGATGAATTTTTATAAACTGCGCGTGAAACATTGCGGCGCGCTCAACTGGGTCAAGCGAATGAAAGTCCTCCGTATTCGTCCACGCAACAAGTTTATCCATCAACTTTTCAATGCGGCCGTCTCCCGCACGCTCTGGCGTCCAGTTTTCTTTTCTTATGCGCTTGCCATCAACAAGATTCGCAATCATAACGTTGGCGGGGTTGCCCAGATAGTCAACGTCGCGATACTCGCCAATGCCAACCTCGCCCTCGCGCCCGTGAAACAACAAGCGATTGATTTCTTTTATCATATCGTTGTTAATAATCTCGGCATTGGGGTTCTTTTTAAGCTCTTTTTTCTTGTCGCTAGCCCAAAGCAGCACCTCGTTTTGAGCCAAAAGATGGTTGCCAAGGTTGCCTATTTCAATAGACTCACCCGCCAAAACGTTATACGCCACAAGCTTGGTTGGTTGGTTTTTGTCAACAACAATGTATACCTTTGTTTCAGGATAATTCAAAAATTCAATAACCGTTTGATTGTTTATGCCCATAAGCATTTCATTATCATCGGCCACGTTATCAGTTGAATATTCAAACCCCTCAATACTTTCACTTTCATTGGCCAGATTAAATATATTCGCATCAACACTAAAAACCTTAATGCCACCGTTACTGTTCCCCATACAACACCTCTTAGTTAATTTTATAATAAACAATTCCACTTGTCAAATAAAACAAAAAATGAGCTCGTAAGCTCACTTTTTGTTTTTTGACTTTTTGATAGTGATAAGTTGAAGGACTGATTTCTTTTTCGGTTATTTATACTTTGATATGTTTACTGATTATCAAAGTCGCAATCGGTGATTGCAATTTAAAAAATTTCATCAACTGCTTAAAGCAGCCAATGTCGACAAGATGTAGTGATTTCACTACTCCTTTAAAGGAGGTGATCCAGCCGCACGTTCTCGTACGGCTACCTTGTTACGACTTCACCCCAGTCATCGATCTCACCTTAGACGCCTCCTTCCCTTGCGGGTTAGGTCAGCGGTTTTGGGTGCTCTCAACTCCCATGGCGTGACGGGCGGTGTGTACAAGACCCGGGAACGCATTCACCCCGACATGCTGATTCGGGATTACTAGCAAATTCAGCTTCATGTGGGCGGGTTGCAGCCCACAATCCGAACTGGGACCATCTTTTTGGGATTAGCTTAACCTTGCGGTTTTGCAACTCTTTGTAATGGCCATTGTAGCACGCTTGTAGCCCAAGACGTAAGGGGCATGATGATTTGACGTCATCCCCACCTTCCTCCGTGTTATCCACGGCAGTCTCACCAGAGTTCCTAACTTAATATTGGCAACTGGTAATAAGGGTTGCGCTCGTTACCGGACTTAACCGAACATCTCACGACACGAGCTGACGACAACCATGCACCACCTGTCTCAATGTTTATTGCTAAACTGACATATTTCTATGGCATTCATTGGATGTCAAGTCTTGGTAAGGTTCTTCGCGTTGCTTCGAATTAAACAGCATGCTCCTCTGCTTGTGCGGGTCCCCGTCAATTTCTTTAAGTTTCAACCTTGCGGCCGTACTACTCAGGCGGGTTACTTAATGCGTTAGCTGCGATACGGATGGAGTCGATACCACCCACATCTAGTAACCATCGTTTAGGGCGTGGACTACCAGGGTATCTAATCCTGTTTGCTACCCACGCTTTCGAGCCTCAGCGTCAGTTATGTTCCAGTAAGTCGCCTTCGCCACTGATGTTCCTCCTAATATCTACGCATTCCACCGCTACACTAGGAATTCCACTTACCTCTCCCACACTCTAGTTCTCCAGTATTAAATGCAGTTCCGAGGTTAAGCCTCGGGCTTTCACATTTAACTTAAAAAACCGCCTACACTCGCTTTACGCCCAGTCATTCCGGACAACGCTTGCCCCCTACGTATCACCGCGGCTGCTGGCACGTAGTTTGCCGGGGCTTTCTTCTAAGGTACCGTCATTTTTTTCTTCCCTTAGAACAGAAGTTTACAACCCGAAGGCCTTCATCCTTCACGCGGCGTTGCTGGGTCAGAGTTTCCTCCATTGCCCAATATTCCCCACTGCTGCCTCCCGTAGGAGTCTGGACCGTATCTCAGTTCCAGTGTGGCCGATCACCCTCTCAGGTCGGCTACTGATCGTCGCCTTGGTAGTCCGTTACACTACCAACAAGCTAATCAGACGCGAGCCCATCCTATACCAGTAAACCCTTTCACCCCTTCTCCATGCGGAGATGTGGTCATATTCGGTATTAGCAGTCGTTTCCAACTGTTATCCCAATGTATAGGGCAGGTTGCTCACGCGTTACTCACCAGTCCGCCACTAAGAATTCAAAAGCAAGCTTTCAAATTCTCCGTTCGACTTGCATGTGTTAAGCACGCCGCCAGCGTTCGTCCTGAGCCAGAATCAAACTCTTAAGTTCAAAATCTAACTAAGAACTAACTTTATACTGACGTAAAAAATTAGTAAAGTTTGTACTTTAATGTGTTTTTTACACTTTTAGAAATCAACAAGTTTTCGTTTAATCTTTTGATTAAAAAACCTTGTACACTTCAACTTATTCACTTGTCAAAGAACGATTGCGTTGTCAACTCGGTGACAACGACTATATGTTACCACAACCTGAATTATTTGTCAACACTTTTTAAAAACTTTTTTAAAAATTTTTAAGATTTTTCAAAATTCGACAATTCAATCAAATTTTTCGCATTGACGCGTCTCTGGTGCGTTAACAATTCGAGAGTTTACCATACTTTTTAGGTATTTGCAAGCGTTTTCCGAAACTTTTCTAATTTTTTTCAATTTCTTTAAATTTGCCCCTTCTGCCCCTTATATATATTATCTTATATATAGTTATATATATCTTATCAATATAAAAGCTCTATGCCATCCAATAATCTGACATAGAGCTTTATTTTTCGTTAATTTCTATTTTACTTTCTCATCTGCACTAGACTTGCTTAAAATTGAGCGGTTTATTTGTTCGCGGATGCGCGCAAAAAACTCATACTTTTCGGCCGCGTCGAAAAACTTTTCTTCGCCCGCCACCCTTTTTTGGTTAAGCGTAAACGTTTCAAGGTCTTCTTCGCCCTTAAACCTTTCAGCCAATTGCATTTGCGCCTTAATAAGTTTAACCTTATCCTCTTTTGACACATCGTCAGCCAATGCAACTTTCTTCATAAAGTCTTCAATTGCACGTGACTTAAAGTTGCTTGCGATTTTATGCTCATTTTTGCCACGCTTAACAAATGGCGCGTTTTGATTAATCATCTCACACACGCTTGTGCATGTTTGAGAGAACGCGCCAAACTGCTCTTCTCGCGCCTCTATATATTGTGACAATTTTTCGGCCACATCAGCATCGGTTTCTTCGTGAGTTAAAATGTCTTTAAGACGCGCTAAAACCAGCCCGCTGCCTACTATCGACGAACGTAATTCTTTTTCTGCTTTCTCGTCAACCGTCTCCGCCTTAACCGCCGTGTTTAGTTTATCCTTAATCTCGTCTACCAACTGGGTTAGGTATTTATGGCACTTGTCCGCACTGGCCGTTTTGATAGCCATAGAGAATGGTTCCTCAATAGACACCTCAACAAAACTACGCTCAGCAAATCTATTGTCGCCCTTAACATCATCTCGCCTTGACTGGCCTTTGCCCTTGCTAGGTGCGTCTTTTCGGCCTTTTTGCATAAACGACTCGTTAAGCAAAATGTTAAGCATATCCTCTTGCTGTTCTTTGGTGCGGGCGGTATTTAAAATTGTGTCCATCCGTGACGCGATACGCGAATTGTCTTCAAAAAACAGGTTGATGTTCTTTTGCATTACATCAAATATCTGCGCACCCGTCAGCGCGCGGTTAAGCGTCTTCATATTTTTAGCAAAGTTTTCAACGGCATTGTCATTAAGAGCATTAAGTGAAAGCGATGCGATGTCACCAATATTATTAAAGTTTAAAAACTTGTCCATAGGAAAGTTACTTGCCTTAAACTGTGCTGTTTCTCCCTCTGACATCGCCGCGTCAATCGCCTGCTTATAGAACTGACCAAACTTATTTAGGCGCAACGGCGTAAGTGAATTTAACATAAGCGATGGACTGTTTACCAAAACGGTATATAACTCATACGGCGTAAGATTAATCTTCATTTTGCCTGACACCGCCACTTCCATATGCCTGTCTTCACCAAATCCATGATTGCCAAACAACTCATCACCGTGTTTTTGATACATTTTTGATAGACTTTCACCGGTTAACAACTCGTAGTTAAAATTTAAGACGTCAGGGGTTGTTACTAAAACTATTCCTGCTTTAAGCGCAACCTTTTTTATATTAATATTATCGTTAATAGCTTTTTTAAATTCTTCATCATCACAAGCCGCAGACAAAAGATATTTTTTAAAACGGCTTAATACTTTATAACACCCCTCAACTTTTTCTACGGATGAGGTATTAAGAATAGATGCTGTTTTATCAAGCAGTGAGCGCATTTCCTCTTTACTAAACGCGTCGGCGCCTAAAACGTCTTCACTTGCAAGCGTACGGACGATTTGTGCAGCATTTTTTACGTCCATCGTTTTAAAAAACTCCGTGTCAAGCACGCGGTTTAATAAGATTTCATCAGCAAACCTAACAACACGCCTCTCGATTGCGCTGTATTCAGCATCAGGTAAATGTTTTAAAAGCGAGTTATACAGATACGCAACGTCAACAAGTTTTTCAACTTTCTCGCGATAAAATCTAACGCCAAGATTGTTGGTTTCGTCCATTGTGCTTTCAACACGTTCGGTAACCTTTCTAACAAAATACGAAATATCCCGGTTAGCAGGAATTCTAAACCCCTTTGCATCAACAGACTTGTCTTGATATGCCTTATAATAACTTAAAAACACATTATCAAGCTGGGCGATAACCCTTTCATCAGCATCCGTGGCTTTAAGCACGTCTGTCACCGCTTGAATTGGGTTAGAAAAAAAGTCTCCTCCCATCAAAATAGATGCGTTACGAGAGCGCGCAAGAAAATTCTTGGCTTCTTGACGTGTATACCAAACACCCGCCTTGTTGCCACCCTTAAAAAACTTTAAAAGCGCGGCTTCTAGTTCGCGATATGGCTTGCCAGCAAACAGCCATTCTGGCACCTTATCTACCTTACCCGTACGCTTGTTATAAAACAAACGATAAATAATAAGGTCGCGAATATTTTCTTCGGTTACATAAATTTCCATCATATCCTCTTTAAATTAGTTTGAATTGATTGGATTAATTAATACTAGAAATCATCTAAACAATTTTATTGATTTCTTCGATAAGCGAGACAAGTTCAGGAAAGGTATTGTATCCGCTTTCGGTTGAAAAATGCCCCGCCGCCTCAATCTTGTGCGGCTTAGCGCCCGTTACTTCAATAAACTTATCAAACACCGCGTCGGCGATAACAGGGTCATTAGTTGACGTTATCGCGTGATAGAATTTAACGTATTTTTCGGTTTTAGCAAGGATTTCATTTTTGCAAATAAAACTTTTGGTAAGTTTATCTTCGGCCGCGCCAAGCATAGTGTTAAACGGACTAACGGCGATGATACCGTTAATGTTTACGTGATTTTTGGCAATAAATTTGCCAACAAACGCACAAGCACTGTCATGCGCGATGATGGTGGTTTGCTTGTTTATCTGCCCAATTCTCACGTATGAATTAAGAACCCTCTCCCACGCCTTATAGTTTGAAAAATCGCCATTTGGCATAAACGGAACAACCACGTTAAACCCGCGACTAATTAATTCAACTCTAACCGAGTTATACCAGTTATCAAACGGCGTGTCGCCCGCCCCCGCAATAATAAAATAGTTTTTCATACTCCTCTCCTAATCAAAATATTCAAGTTGCATTGCTTTTCTAACTTTGGCCACCGTGCGCCTTGCCACCTCGCGCGCGTGAAGCGACCCCTTTTTAAACACGTCAAGCACCTCGTCAAAATGCTTTTCATATTCTTTTCGTTTCTCGCGAATAGGCGCCAAAAACTCTTGCATAACGTCGTTTAAGTACCTTTTGCAAACAACGTCTCCAAGCCCGCCTCGCTCATAGTGCGCCTTCATCTCGGCGATTTTTTCGCGGTCAGTGCCAAACGCTTCAAGGTATTTAAACACTGGATTGTTTTTGGTGTCGCCTTTATCTTCAACGCGAATATGGTTAGGGTCGGTGTACATACTCATAACCTTTTGCCTTATCGCCTCGGGCTCGTCCGCCAGATAAATGCAGTTGCCAAGCGACTTGCTCATCTTGGCATTTCCGTCAGTACCAACAAGGCGGCGCTCGCTTTTGTTTTTACTTAAAATAGCCTTAGGCTCAACCAAAACGTCGCCATAGATTTTGTTAAATGACCTAACGATTTCGCGGCACTGCTCTAAAAGTGGCTCTTGGTCTTCTCCGCAAGGCACAACCTCGGCCTCATACGCCGTGATGTCGCTTGCTTGGCTTATTGGATAGGTCAAAAACCCAACTGGCACACTTTGGTTAAATCCGCGCTCTTTGATTTCGCTTTTTACGGTTGGATTGCGTTCAAGGCGCGAAAGAGTAACTAGGTTTTGGTAATACATAGTAAGCTCCGCTAGTTCTGGCACCTGCGACTGAACAAACAGCGTACACTTATTTGGGTCAAGCCCAACGGCCAAAAAGTCAAGCATAAGTTCTTTTACGCTTGCTTTGATTTTTTCAGGGTTGTCAGCGTTATCAGTAAGCGCCTGTGTGTCTGCAATAAACACAAAACACTCATACTTTTCACTGTCAACAAGTTCTTTAAGGTTTTTAAGCGCACCTATGAAGTGTCCAACGTGAAGTTGCCCCGTTGGGCGCAAACCCGTAACTAATCGTATCTTTTTCATTATATGCCTCATTTTAAATTTCGCTTTTTTATATCTTTTGTTTTTTAATCTTTTTTGGGCGGTTTTCGTATGGAACGAACCACTCGTTGATGTTTATATACTTTTTGCCAAGTTTTTTGCGCGTTTCAAGGTTAAGTTTGGCGATGAATTTAAGTTTGCTTTCTCTAAACTTATACCTGCGCATAATGATTGAAATAACGTCACTTAACCACATAATCAGGATAACAAACCCAAGCCCGCCACCGATAGAAACGTCGATAACGCCCTTAAACGCTGGCACGCTTACCACTATCAGCGCGATAATAAGTGACGATAAAACAAACCAGCCCTTCCCGCGGTTTTTCGCGTAAAAGTTGTGCGCCCCCATCCAGCCAAAAAGTATCGCAAGACACAGCAAAACGCCGTGCTTGATGTAGGTTGGCTCAATTCGCGCGGCCTTGTTGACCTCTTTATTTATCTTGCGGCGCGCTAGATACAAGTCAGCCCACTTATATATCTCCCACCACTGAATTTTTTCGTCGTCACGCTCCCCTCGGGCGGACTTTGCGCCATATGGCTGTTTCGCGCCCTCAAAATACGTCACGTCAGTGGTGTCAATTTCAAGTTCGCCATTCTCGTCTTTTTTAACGTCAGGCAACTCTTGCTGTTTGCGTTTGTGTTTACGCCTTTTGCGTACCGTCGTTTGGCTCGCTTTATCACCACTAGTTGCGCCTCCCTCTTCTGCACCACCAGCAGCACTCGTTTTTTCTGCGTCTTCCGTTAAAGTTGTTTCGGCATCATTCTTATCTGCGCTTAAATTTGTGACAGCGCCATCGCTACTTGCGCCAAAATTATCCCTATCGCCGTTTTTACTTAAATTTTCTTGGGTTGCGGCACCTGCGCTTGGGGCAATATTTAACTTTTGTTCGCCTTTTTCGTCAAGCGAGTTAGCAAGCGCGGTCAGTTCATCCTCTTTTTCGGCCGCAAAATCGTGGCCACAAATCGGGCATTTGGTAAGTTTTTTATCAATAATTTCAGCGCACATCGGGCATACGCGTTTGGCCATAATCCCACCTCTTTATCAAATTTTATCACAATCTTGCCCATTTGTCTATAAAAAACAACCGCACAGCCAAAATTACCCCAAAAAAAGAGCCTCAAACGCAGCCCTCGCCACTTTTGACGCCCTTTTAATCATTATTTTTTAACTAATCTTTTTTGCTCTGCTGCACAAACGGTCACCTAATAGGTTTTAAGCCCCAAAAGGTAATCCGCGCTTTCGTCAAGTTCTTTACAAATTTTTGTAAAAACCGCAAGACTTGGTAAAGCGTTTCCGTTGCAATAATCGCTTATAGCAGTGCGTGAAACATTAACGCGCGCCGCCAACTGCCCCTGCGTTAAGCCACTTGCATTGATTGTGTCTTTAAGTCTTTTAGCAAACTCGTTCATACTAAATCATCTTGCAGGTTTTGCCGATGTGCGCGATAAGGTCGCACACCTTGCACGAATAGCCCCACTCATTGTCATACCACGCGATAAGCTTAACAAAGGTGGGGTTAAGCATAATGCCCGCCGTTGCGTCAAACAGGCAGGTATTAACCTCGCCAACAACGTCTTGGCTTACAATCGCGTCTTCGGTATAGCGGATGATGTTTTTGTATTTGCCCATAGAGGCCTTTTTGATGGCCTTGCAAATCTCTTCATAGGTTGTTGGCTTTTCAAGTTTAACGGTAAGGTCAACTACCGAGCAGTCCGCCGTTGGAACCCTAAACGCCATACCCGTAAGTTTACCCGCAAGCTCTGGGATAACTTGGGTTACGGCCTTAGCCGCGCCCGTGCTGGCTGGGATGATATTAATAAGTGCCGAACGGCCACCGCGCCAGTCTTTCTTGCTTGACCCGTCAACGGTAAGCTGGGTTGCGGTTGTTGCGTGAACCGTGGTCATAAGCCCCTCGGCGATACCAAAGTTTTCATGAATAACCTTAGCAAGAGGCGCAAGGCAGTTAGTTGTGCAGCTGGCGTTTGAAACAATGTCCATATTTGCCTTGTATTCTTTTTCATTAACGCCATAAACAAATACTGGCGTACCTTTGCCTGGTGCGGTTATAACAACCTTTTTCGCGCCGGCAGCAAGGTGACGGCTTGCGTCTTCAATCTTAGTGAACTTGCCCGTTGCCTCGGCGATAACCTCAGCGCCACAGCCGCGCCAATCGATGTTTTCAGGGTTCATCTGGGCGTAATACTTTATGCGGTTGCCATTAACGATAAGGTCGCCTTTATCAACAGCGATGTCTGCGTTAAACGCGCCATGAACACTGTCATGCTTTAACATATACGCAGCATACTCTACCGTTAAAAACGGGTCATTAATACCCACGATTTGAATGTTTTCATTCTCTAAAAAACTTGCTCTTAAAATAAGGCTTCCTATGCGGCCAAAACCATTGATACCAACTTTAACTTTTTTCATAATTTCCACTCTCCTTGTTTTAAGTTTACAATTATTTTTTCAAAATTCCAAACAATTTAAACAAATAATTTGTTTTTTTAGCGCGATTGGTTTACAATTATTTTAGTTGGAGGGGAATATGAAAACTAACACCAAAAAGATTTTTGAATACGCCAACCGCAAAAACGTTGCTATCTGTGCGTTTAACGTGTCTAACCTTGAAACTATGCAGGCGGTTATCGAGGGTGCCATCGAAGAAAACGTGCCCGTTATCGTAAGCGCAAGTGAAAGCGCCATCAAATACGCGGGGCTAAACGTTTTGGTTAGTATGTTTGACGCGTTAACCAGCCAAACAAAACTGCCTATGGCCTTACATCTTGACCACGGCGCAAGTTATGACATCTGCAAAAAATGTATCGCCGCGGGCTTTTCAAGCGTTATGTTTGACGGCTCGGCGCTTGGGTTTGATGAAAACATCGCCATAACCCGAAAGGTTGCCACCGTTGCCCACCGCCACGACGTTACCGTTGAGGCCGAGCTTGGCCGCATTATGGGCGTTGAAGACGCAGTTGTTTCTAAGTCGTCAATTTTAACCGACCCGCAAGAAGCCCAAGAGTTTGTCCGCCGCACAGGGTGTGACAGTTTGGCCATCTCTATCGGCACGGCGCACGGGATAAACAAAAGCACGTCAACGCCAAAGATCTATTATGACGTTATTGATGGCGTAAGTCGCGCGCTAACTGATGGCTACCCTCTTGTTGCACATGGAAGTTCGTGCGTGCCACAAGCGCTTGTTGAAAACATTAACCGCTTTGGCGGAAACATTAAAAAGAGTCAGGGTATCGCTCTTGCGGACCTTGAAAAGATGAAAAAAACAGCCATCTGTAAGATTAATATGGACACCGACCTTCGCCTTGCGTTCACCAGCGGCGTCCGCGAGTTTTTGTCAACCCACCCCGACGTTTTTGACCCGCGCAAAATCTTAGCCGCAGGCCGCACCGCCGTCAAAACCCAAGTCAAAACCATGCTTGCTTTGCTTTCAAAATAAGCTGATATAAAAAATATTTCTAATACAAAATTAAAAGACTTAACAGATTAAGCTATTCATCTTGGCTTTACTTAATTATGTTAAGTCTTTTATATTAATATTTATTTTCCTAATGTGCCTTTAAAGGCATCTCGGCGCGCTGTTAGAGTTGGTTCGTTATCAATGCCCGCGGTCAGTTCGCGCGAATAGGCGCTTTGGTTGCGTGTGCGTTGACGAATGTCAGAGTTCACGCGGCTGTGCATACGAATGTCATCCGTAATTGTTTTTACGCCGCGACCCGGGATATAGTCATTAAGTCTGCCCATATTGGTTGTGGCCAGGTTTTTAAGAGCCCGCCCGCTTACAACGTCGCCCGCCGTTTTGATAACGTCCATGGCTTGATTGGCTTGTTTAACGCCTGCCTCTCGCACGCCGTCGCCACCAACTGCCGCGATAAAGCCTGTTTCTTTCCCTTCGTCAAGAATTTGCCAGATATCGCCTTTGACCTTTTTCTTCTTTTTAAGTTTGCCAAGGCCTTTCATATCAAATGTTGACAGCATAAAGTTAAACCTTCGCGCAAGCCCCTCAATCATTGAAAAGCCAACAACGGTGAACAATACGTGCGTCAAAAGGTTTAAAAACGTGGCCGTCCACTCGCCAAGTTCGCCCGTACTAGCGCCAAACACTGGGGTAAGCTCGCCTGACGACCAAAACGAAATATTCCAAATCATAGGCATCATTAGCAGAACAATGTTAAACGCAACAACTATGCCATAAACGAAAAACAATCGGTGCATAAATGTTTCAGACCAGTTTTTAAGACCGCCGCCGCCGTCAAGCGGGATGCTTGCAACCACATATGGGTAAGTTATCGCCAGCGCCACCATATCGAATATACGCGCGATAAGCCCAAACGCGATAAAGAATATTGACTTTAAAACCAGCACGCTTGCAAATATCAAAATAAGCGAATTTATCTTGACCTCGCGATAAAGGTTATAGGTTTTAAGGCTGTTATCGGTCATGTTATAGTTAAGCCTGAAATTGCTATCAGTAATTTTGCCCTCAACAACGTTAAGCTTTTTGCCAATCGCAAATATGTCAAAGTTGATATAAACGTATGGGATAAGTTCGTCCGCGTCAAGCCCCGTGATGATGTCTACCGCCGATTTAGCAAACTTTCTTAAAAGGCTAAGTTCTTTTTTACCCTCAGGAAGTTCATAACTAATTGTTGGGAACAGGTCGATAATCGTTGGCAGGTTGATGTTGTGGCGATAAAACTCAATATCCCCCGCCGCCGTTGACCTTATGGCCGTTGGATACCCCTCTTGGTTAAACATACCGCGCGCGATAACAAGCCCGCCAGTTTCGGCGATATAGTCACTATAAAAGCCGTTTTCACCCTGAATCAGTGGCACGGGCAGACTGGTTTCAACCTTGCTTCCGTCGGCCGCGGTAATTTCGTTTAGTTGCGCGTAACACATAGTATACACGGTTCCGTTAGCCTCGTCATAGGTGTTCTCTGGCGAAAAATACACCGTCTCGCCCGTCTCGCCAACGTAAGAGACTTTTACCTGATAGCCTGAAACGTCTTCGCCGTTAATCAAGCGCGTGGTTTTGGTGATAGGCAATGCCGTTATCTCGGCCGCACCCGCTGCCCTTGCCCACTCTTCATAGACGTCGTTAATGGACTTGATAAAGAACCCGCCCGCCGTTTTGTGATTAGTTTGAACCATAAAATCGATGGCGTCGGCACATGCGTAATACTCAACGCCCTTAACATAAAAGTTTTGGTCATATACGTCATAATACGCCGAATGCTTGGTTGGATCGGCGCCGTTAATGGTTCGCTCGGTTGCGTCTACGGCGCTAAGACTGTCAAACGTGTGGGTCAAAAACATATACGCCGTTGACAGGTATTTTGTAAGCTGATTTTCAGCTTTAAATTCAAGATAGCTGTCTTCAAGTTCGCTTATGCCGCCGTCCGTGTTAATCGTTGAGCCGTCTGACAGGCTAATTTCGCCCGAAAAGGTATAAAACACCGGAACGCGCAAGTCTTCATTGGCATACGCCCGATAGGCGTTGGCTTGATAGGTGCTTGCCCGCCAGATAGACGTGCCAACGCTTACGTCCTCTCCGCCCGACGTCGCCGAATAAAGCCCCGCTAAAACCGCGTTGCTTAAAATGATAGATGCGATAAAAATTACGGGGATGATTACCATCAAAAACACCGATTTAAGTGCGCTTACTAATACGTGTTTTTTATCAGTAGGCGTACCTGAAATATTGCCATATTCAGCCTTTAATATCGCGATTATTGAAAACAATATGATAAGAACAAGGCCGATAATTATCATATATTTAATGGCTTTTAAAACCGTGTCAGAGAAAACAAACGCAAAAATCTTGTCGCCCGCTAGGTCTTCAAGCGTTGTGCTTTCAGCCTGAATGCCCAAAAATTGACGTACGAAAATAACGCAAAAATCAATCGCTGTTAACATAAATCGCCCAATAAGCGTAAACAGGCGAATAAGCACCGTTGCAAGCAACTTAAACAAGTCTTCAAAAACCCCCGCTAAAAGCATCAAAGGATACTCAAAAAACGAGTTTGAGTTTTGCTTGCTAAACCCGCTTTCACCCCGCGCAAGAGTGAAAGCGTTAGCAATTGCTATTAAGTTGTAACCAAACTTAAATTTCATAGAATTACCTTTTTGTTTTTTACGCGTACTGCCGCCACCAGCGGTTATTTGTTCTTAAAGTACGCATTTGCGTAATAATCGCGCTTAGACTGACGCATTTTTTCTATTTTTGCCTGACTTTCAACAATTTGACTTGAAGCACTTGACGCAAGTGTGCGCGCCTTAGCCGGGTCAACGCCGTTAGCAACAAGCGCATCAAACGTGCCCTTATAGCTTCTATATGCGCGGTTTTCGGCTCTGCGCGTGCGGATGTCTCGTGCCCTGTCCATCATAAAGTTTGCGCCCGGGATGTTGTTTTGAAGCATACCAATATTGCGGTTTTTAGCGGCGATAAACTCGCGGCCGGTTATGGTTTCGCGGACTTGCGCGTCAATAGCCTGCACTGACGCACGCGTTGCTTTGCCCGAATCTAACACGCTGTCAGCCCCGATAAAGCCCTCAAACAGACCTGGCAGATTTTCAATAGCAGTTATCGCACAAACAAGCATAATTGTTTGAACGATGATGTTTAAAATATTCGCGTTTAAGAAGTTGCCAAGTGGCAGGCTTGCAAAAGCCCCCGCATTATCAAACAATCTAAACCCGCGGATGATTGGCGCCAAAACAAAGAAGATGTTAAGCGTTATTGAAAGCCCCAAAACGCTTAAAACGGTAGAGCGCAATGAAGACAGCCAGTTGTCATAAATCCACGCCACGTCAACATATTCGCCCGACTTTTTGTCTTTCTCTTCGCCGGTAAATGGAATGGTTGCCATCATAACTGGGCTTATCATCGCAAGCATCGTTAGGTCAATAATACGCTTGATTAGCCCCCAAACAATGTTAAACAGCGCCATAAACATAAATATGGTCGAGAACACCAAAACAACGGTATTAATCTTGGTTGCGTTAAACAAATGCGCCATCGCAACGCCGTTACGTGTGCTGAAATTATAATCAAGATACATTTGCCCGCCCGAGATGCTTGCAACGCTTGAATACGAGTTGCCATACGCAAACCTTAATTTGCTTTCAAGCGCAACACGCGGCACCTTGCTAAGCGTAAGTTCAGTGATGGTTTTGCCACTTGTGCTAAGCGAAATGGCGTTAGCGATGATGTTAACGATGTTGCCCTTTATCATCATAGACGACGCGTCTTGGTAGTATAGCGATAGCCCAATTTTTGACGTGCTTACTATCGTTACGTCATTTCGATAAAACTCAATCTTGCCATCAACCTCTTTTATGGCCGTTGGCAAACCGTCTCGAGTAAACACGCCCTTGGCCACAACTGGATAAAACTCAGGAGAAAGGTTGCCCTCTCCGTCTGCCTTGCCCCCAAGATAGGTCGAGAACGGACGCGAATACCCAAGTTCGCGGATGTATTTATAATATTCGTTTTCGTCATCAATGTCACCAAGTTCGTCATTAGCCATCAAAAACGGAATGTATTTTTCTTCTTTTTCGTCATAAAGGCAGATAACAAACACGTCGCCATTTTCTTCGCTTTTTTCGCTTAAAGTTAAGTCGTTTTTAAATTTAAGGCCAACGATTTCAGTCTCGCTGCGGTTTTCAAGGCCGCTAAGACGCATCATAATGCCAACCGCATAACTGTCTTTTTTAAGGCTTTTAATATACGCGCCGCTCCCCCCGCGAATACTTGCTTGGATAGCGTCAGTCATTTGCCATTTAACGCAGTTATTTGAATAAAAGTCTCCGCCCGCCTCCCAATCGGCCGAGGCAAGATAGATAAGCGTTAGATATCGCTGTTGGTTTTCAAAACTTGTGTCATCGGCGCTTGCATTAAAGTTGGCGATAAGCTTCATCGCCGCCCGCCTGTATTGTTTAAGCGTAAAGCCATAAAAGGCCTCTTGACTTATGTCTACCCCGTTACATTCGGCAACGTACTTTTTGTCAAGCCCTAAATAGTCAAGCAGGTCAACAACTATTGACCTAAACTGATTAACATCGCTTACTGAAAGGTTGTTAAGCGCGTTGATGTAACTTGTTTGCCCTGGGCTTAACTTGATAAATGACGCCAATGTGCTTTCACTTAGGCTGCTAACTAAGAACGCAGCCATATATCGCGATAATGAAATCTCGGTTGTGGCCGCCACTCCAACTGGCGTGTATAACTCGATATTAAGCTCGTCTGGCGTTGCATCATCAAGTTGCCTAAACGATGATTTGTTTGACAGGTCAACGCACGCTTGGCCAAACTTGTTAACAAACGCTTTAAGGTGCGCCCAAGACGTGTAAGTAACGGTTTCGGCACCGCCCGCGTTCGTTGTGCTGCTTACGCCTGAAAGGATGCCCTTATACGTTTTGTCAACATAAGATGGCGTGATGCCGTATTCAGCAAGTTTTTCTGCGCCCAAGATAATTTCAGCAAACTTGCCCGTGGTCATCGATATATTGCCCGTATATCGGCGGTTATTAATGTTTAAAACCAGCGCGTCATTCATAATCTGGCTGGCGTACGCGGAAAACGCAAAACTTACGTCAAACTGGTCAAGCGCGTCTTTCTTTTGCGCAACCAAAACGAAATCGTGGATAAGCCCTCTAAGCGTTTTAACCTGCGCATCGGCGTTAATTTCGTCAAGCGCGGCCTTTCGTTCAGCCTCGCCCGAAGGCAGGTCTGCGTCGGCTGCTATTATCAAAAGGCGCGTCCAAATAGATTTAAGATAGGCTATTTTTGTTTGCACGTCCGCGTCGTCACTTGATGGGTCAAGTTTTATCGAGCCATCGCTATTTGTGTTAAGCATCGCGTCAAACAAAAAGTTTACATCTGCATTTAGGCCGTCTGTAAGCGCCGTGTACGCCTCCCCGCCAAGCACCTTTAAAAATGCTGCGTCCCAAGCATCTTTATCTAGCTTGTTAAGGTCAACGCTTAGGCGATTTAGTTCTGCTTGAAGGTACTCACCCTGCCCCATAAGTTTGTAAATAGACGTGTTGTCAATCGAAATCGCGCTCATATCGCCATAAACGTATATCGCCTCGGCGCGCGCAAATTCTTCGTTAAATTCTTTGAATGCCTTGTATACCTCAAACGGACTGAACCCCGTTCCGCCACCAACGCCAACCCAACGTGACCATTTAAGCGTTTTTTGGTATTTTGAAAGGATATTTTTAAAATTGGTTACCTGCTCGGCTGGCAGCTTGTCTTCTTCATCGCCAAACTGGTGATTTATAAGTTTGACCATCGCAACGTACGCATCGTCATACGCACCAAAATTTCTGAACTTCTCTGCAATCACGTTAAGGCGAGTGCGCAAAGCCGTTGTTGAAATCTCGCTTGACGCCCCGAATGCCCAACTGCGCGCAAAGCCCGTTGTCATATACGTTGTAAGCGCGTCAAGGTACTCATAACTTGTATTATTACGTTCGGCCTGCTTTTCCCAATACGATTTAACGGTGTTAAATGTTGAAAGCACGGTCTGCATTTGGTCATATTCTTTTTTGTCTGTATTGATTAAATCACGCGCCTTTTCTTGACAGGTTAGGTCGTCTTCGCTCCAATCTTTATAAAGTTTGTCGCTGTCAGCACGGTCAGCGTCTTCAAGCAGGCGGTCACGGATAAATTGTTTAGCAATCTCGGTTTGCTGACTTTCGTTAATCTCGCCCCAATTTACGATAAAAGTCATCGCGCGAAGTTCGTCTTCGGTGTAATCCGTGCCGTTAAGCTTGTTGAAGTTATCTAAAATAGATTTTTGCGCGGCCGCGGTAAGCTTGTCAAACGCAACGGTTAAATACCTTACGTAAGACTGTTTCGCCGCATCTTCTCGCGATGCTAAAATTTCTTTATATGACGACAATGCAGAGCCAACCAGCTTCCCGTCCTCAAAGGTTTTTTCAAGGATAAAGCGGTTAACGTTGTTGGCATTCAAGATGACCTCAGCGCTGTTATAAAGATAATTTCCCATATCGGTTGAAAGCATCAGGCTTGCCAAATACGCCTTATACGTATAAAGTTGAATTGACTGATTTTTGCTGCTTACTATTTCAAAAAACTCGTTAAAGGCCACCTCGTCAAGCACCGAACTCATAAGGCAGTTAAACAACTCCATAAAAGTTTGATACTGGCTGTAAACCGCCTGATAATCATCCTCGCCCATCAGACTAACAAGCAAGGCTTTAATCGTGCCCTCGTCGTACGCGCTTTGATAGATATAGTCAGCATAACTGTTATAATACTCGCCTTTGATTACGTCGCCTAAAAACAACTCGCTTAAAATCAGGCCAAGCGGGTGAATAAGCGAGGTGTTAAACGTCGCCGTTGTCTGCGCAAAGTTGCCCGCCTCGGTTGTAAGATAATCTTTGTCGCCAATCATCTGGCCAAGCGCATTAAGCCATTGGTCAGTGTTTATCATATTGTTGATGTTGATGTCTTTATATATAACTTTAAGGTCGTTGGTTATCTTTTCTGTCCACGTACCCGTTACGCACAGGTCTTCAATCGTGTCAACATAAATCTTTTTGCCACTAAAAATCAGGTCTCCGTCGGACTTATACACGTCGTCATACTTCGCGTCGCCGCTGTTAAAGTTAGCGCGCAGGTCTGCATAAAGCGTCGCTTTGCCCGCGCTGTCAGTTTCAAGTTTTACAAATTTGTTAATCCCTTTAACATAAACCACGTCTTCGCTGCCATCTTGGCTGGCATCAACCTCGCTTGCGCCAACGTAGGTAAGTTTATTTAGGATGGTTGGGTCAAGTTCATAAACGGTGTTTTTTTTGCCATCAACTACTTCTTCTTTGCTTGAAACAAGATAATATGACCCGTTAATCAGGCAAACTAACTGGCGCGAATACTCAACATACTCTTTTATGCTTCCAACAAAGCGAGTGTTAATAAGCGTTGATACCTTTAAATCTACGCCATTTTCAAGGTCATAAAGCGTGTAATCGCGAAGCGTGTTGCTTGGTATCGTGCGCGAATATTCATAAAGTAATAATTGGTCAAGCGCCGTTGGGTTAGTTTTGTATCCCGCGCTTAGTTTAAAATTAATTTTTTCAGTTTTCCAGCCGACCGCGTTCTCGCCGTCATCAAGCCTTTCAAGCATCCTAAACTTAAAGTCACTAAACTCGTCAAGCGAAAGGATTTGAATGATTGATTGCAAGGCGGCCTGAATTGGCGTGTCGAAATCAAAATCGGTTGCTTGATAGGTGATGCTGTAATAGTCTTCATCGCCCATCTTGCCCGTAGAGTTGGCGTATTTTATGGTAAACGAGCGTGTAAGCGGGCTATAGACCGCGTCGCTTACGTACCCCCAGTCAACGTCTTCGTCATCATAGGCTTTAATATAGAAAGTTAAATTATTCGCCACGGCATAATCTATGAAATCTGCCATAACAAGATACTGCTCTGGCGTGCAGACAAACTTTTCAAAGTCGTTATAATCGGCCTTATTGCGGATGTTGCCATTTTTGTAATAAAGCGTGTCACTGAAAGTGTCAAACTTATTATAGGCAAAACGACTATAAATCGACCTGCCCTTTTCTTCCCAACTTGAATAAATCGAGTTAAGCTCGTCAGTAGTGTAGCCCGACGCCGCGTCAAGCGTGTACATACAAGGGTCTTCAAAGTTGATAAGAATAGGGATACGTTCGCCCGCCAGCGCATAGTTTCGATAATTATTCGCACCATAGGCTGACGAAATAAAGATGTTACCCCCAACCGTTACGTTAGGGTTTGGGTTAAGCGCCGTTAAAATGCTTCCTAAAATCGCGTTGACTAAGATAAGCACGCCAACAAACACAGCGGGAAAAATCGCCATCGCCCCCAGCGCGCGAACCACACGCCTGAATATGCGCGACTTTGATTTGTCATCCGTTTTGTTGGTTGCTGACTGATACTCGCTTCGTACTATCGCAAAAATCGTAAACAGAATTATCAAAACAACCGCGATTATCAAAAGCGAGATAAAAACTTTTGTTACAGGCTTGCTTAAAAGAAACTTAAACAATGGGCTTGACGTGTCAAGCACCTCAGTGTTGTCGCCAATTTTAACGCCGATAAGTTTATAAGCAAGCACCTGAAAAAAGTCCATAATATTCAAAGCAAACTTGCAAACCGTGTAGATAAACGTTTGAATAAGATTAGCAAGCCAACTAAGAATAGAAGAAAACACCCCAAGCGCAACCGTGCCGTTATCAATCGTGTCAATAACCGTGCGGTCAGCCGCAAAAAGACGGCCACCCGACGCAGCCATCTTTGAAAAACCTAACATAAGCCCACTAAGTTTAATCATGAAGTGTTCCTTCGAATTATAATTCTTTGGTTTGGCAGCGGTGTGCCCCGCCACCATATTTATTTGATTGCGCTATTTATTGCCATCGCCGATTGGGGTTTCGTCGCCCTCGTCAGCCTTGATGGCGTTTTTGGCGGCGTCAACTTCGTCTTCGTTTTCGTCGTCAACATAAACAATATCGCTGTCGCCCGTACGGATTTTATCAAACATATTAACGATGTTTGGCGTAACAACAACTTCCATACGCGTTCGTGCATATGGCCCCGTCATAAAGAATGCGTGCCCGCGAGGGTTTGAAACAATGATGTCTTGCTCGGCCTCGGTTATCTGCCCCGCGTTTTCATAAAGGGCGATAAGGTCGTTAATATCATGTGGCGCAAGGCTGAATATCATAGAGTATTGGCTGGCGTTGATGATAGCCTGACTCTTTCGCGCAATTTCTGGCGTACCCGTAAAGTCTTTAAGGTTTTGGGTGATAACGATTTGCATACCGTTATATTTACGAATACGTTTAGCAAGGTTATACATAAAGTCAAGCGCCGTGTCTTTTTTAGGGTCAATAAACACGTGGGCTTCATCAATCGCGATGATAATCTTTCTTGCGTCTGGGTTACCGTTACCCGGATAGTATTTATCGTTAAAGTCTTTGTTTTTGATGATCTCGTTGTTAAGCCATCTTACTATCAAAAGCATTTGCGCGTTAGCAATATCGTTGTTGTTATTAGCAAGCAGCGTTTGAAAGTTAAACACGATAAAGTTTTCGTCTGACGTTATCGTTGAATAACCGTTCCACAGCATACTGTTTCGGCCGCCCTCAGCAAACCTATTTAGATAGGTTTTTATGATTTTGAGGTTGTTTTTAACATAGTCATCTTTTGCAAGCTCGTATTCAGCACTTATGTAGTCATAAAGGTCTTGCATTATAGGGAAATCGCTTGGCTTTAAATCTGCAATAACAGTGTTGTTGTTAATGTTAAACGCCGCATAAAGGTTTTTAATGCTTTCATTTAAAACTTCAAGCGCGTCTTTGGTGATACCTTCCAAAATCATTTTAAAGAAGGCCTCCAAGAACTGCAAGTGGCTTGCTAGAGACACGTTTTGCCCCTCGGCGTCTTCATCTTCAAGGCCGGTTATAACTTGAAGCGGGTTAATTCGACCCTCTTTTGCCGAACCAACATCGATAACCTTACCTTTAAGGTTGCGCGCAAGTTTGTCATACTCACGCTCGGGGTCAAGAATGAATATCTTGCTGTTATCACTGGCCAAGTGGCTAAGAATTGCCTTGGTTGCAAACGATTTACCCGAACCTGACTTACCGATGATAACCATGTTAGAGTTAACGCGTTCTTTGTCACGCTTAAAGAAGTCAATAAACACGGCCTCACTGTTATAGCCCAAGAAAAAGCCCTTAGGGTCTTGCACGGTGTCACTAACAAACGGGAACATCGCGCCAAGCGTTGAACTATTGATGCCTCGCTCATACTTTTTAAGCGTGTCACGCTTACTGATGTTTCCGTTAATAAAGCAATCGCGCTGTTTGCCAAACATCTCGCTGTACCTAAACCCCGCGCGCATAATTTGCGTACGCGTTGCCTTTCGCACCTCGTCTTTGGCGGTTATAAAAATGTTAGTATCAAAAAGCATCTCGTTACCTTGTTTTAAAGCAACGATAAGTTCACGTAGCGTTTCAAGGTGAGTGTATTTATCAAGTTCGGTTGACGCCTTGCCTCTTTTTGACGCCTGAATCTCCATTTCCATGATAGATTTATCAAGGCGCTTTTCAGCCTCTACCTGCTGAACGGGTTTCATTTTAACAACAACTTTTGTTCCATCAAGCCCAAAGAAAGACCTACCCCACGCCAGCGGCACCATTATTGGATAATCAGCCAAAAGATACGTGGTGTAACTTTTGTCGTCAATTGTTTGTTTAAGGGTTGAAAAGGTGATTTTTTCAGGCATAATCCAGTCGATTAAATCCTCTGGCGCAATGTCGTTAACCTCACGCTCGTCAAAATCGTCAGTATACGTGTTTTTCAAGAAAACCGCAACCTCTTTCTGCCCCAAAAGTTTGCACGCAAGGACGCCGTTGGTTTCGCCCTCAATCGTGTTGATAATCATATTCATCGTGCTTTGCAAAACCTTTTGCGTGTTGGCAAACAAAACAAGATAATAGTGATTTTTGATAATCGCATTGGCACTTCCAACGTTGCTTGCAACAAGCGAGTTAACACGCGCGTCAATGATTTCAATACGCGGCACCGCCTCTTCCTCTTTGGTTGAGCCGTTGTCAATGTTGTTAATGATGTTTTTGGCCTTTTGCTCTTCGTTTGCGATATAGTTGTCAAGCACCATCGGTCTGCTTACCTTAACAAGCTCAACAACTTGCTCAGGCGAGATGGTTTTAATCGCGTGGTCAATGGCCGAGCAATAGGCTTGCTGACGGCTTGGCGCTATCATATAAAACTCAACTGGGTTAAGTTCGATAACGCTTGCGAAATACTCTTTATAGTCTATCGTGCCATCGTCTAAAATTTCAGCATAAGGCATAAGCGAGTTAACGCTTTTCCGCGTTGCAATTCGCTGTTTTTTAAAGGACCTTACGCCAAAAAGATACCTAAACAGGTCACCAATTGCTTGGTATGCGCGCGTTTCAGGCCCAACGTTTAGAAACAGTATCACTGCAACAAACAACACGCTTCCCCCGATTATAAGTTTGTCTCTTGTAATAAAGTTACTCAAAAATACCAAGCCCAATATAACCAAAAACACAAGCCCTATGATAGCATCAGTTAGGGTCAGGTTTTTGTAAAACTGGGTTTGAACCTTGGTTTTTTTAGGAACTAACTTCATTCCATTATCTGCCATTTTGTTTCTCCTTGATTTGCCAATAAAGGCATAGTTTTATAAAGCACATTTGTTAAGTTTTGTTAAGTAAATTGGGTTAAAGGGAAGGGCTTGCCTCCCCCTTAGCCTTTGTAGGTTTAATCTAGCATTTAGATATGGTCGTCAGTGTTAAGCGCTTTTATCGACCTGGCCGACTTGGTGTTTTTAAGCTTGGTTTGCTGTGTTTCAAGCTTTTTCTTTTGCTTTGTTGAGCCGTGTTGGTTAATCTCGGCCGTGTATGCGCCCGCGCGGTTAGCGTCGCTAAGCCCCGCCGCGTCAACCTTTTTGCGAGATTTTTTGGTGGTTGACTTACTTACCGCGTCGCCATAGGTTTTAAGGTCTTCGTTTAAGCCTTGTTTTGCGTATTGCTTGGTCAGCTCCATCGCAAACTGCTGGTCATCAACCTTAGACGCGTGGATATTCGTGCCAAGTTTAGATGACTGGTTAACTGCCCTGCGCTTGTTTTCAGCCTTGGTTAAGTCTTTTTGCACCTGCGCAGACGTCTTAACAACGTGCCCGTCTGGGTTAACCTTGGCCTTTGGCGCTACCTTTGCAACCGATGCTGCGGTTTGCGCCTCTTCAACCGTTGTGTAGTTCGTGTTAAGCGTGCGGTTGACTTTTTTGATAAAGTTCGTGTCTGCCTTTTCACGCATTTGCTGGCTTTTGCCCGCAACGTTGACCATCTTAGCGCCGATTTCAGCTGCGCGCTCAGTGTCGCCAATTGCGATTGCGCGTTCGTGCTTGCGATAAAGACTGCCAAGTTTGTCACCTTGACTGCGCTTGCCCGTGAACGTTTCTTTTACGTATTTGCCCGCATTTTGAACGTTTGTTACCGCGCCTTTTGCTGTGTTTTTAATGCTATTGCCCACCTTCGTTATGCGCGTTTTCATAGTAGGTTTCGCTACTGGTTTTGGCGTTACTGGGTTAGCAAGTGGTTGGTAATTTGCGGCCGTTGCCCCGCCTGCGCTTGTTGATGTGTTTGCTGGCGTTGTGCCCTGAGGCTGTTTTGCGCCGATAGGTGCGCTTACGTTTGTGTGCCTAATTCGGTTGATTTGAACTTGTGCGCCATTTGCGATAGCCTCTTGACGCGCTAGGTCTTGATGTAAGTTGTTTCGCGTTGCCTCAAAGTATTTACCGCTTGAAATATCTGCCTTAACCTTGTCTTGCTCGGCCTGCGTCTTATTGCCGTAATAGGTTTTAATATAGGTATTAACCGCCCTGTCTTTATTAGACTGGTCAATGCCCGACCCAAGCGCCTTTTCAAGCCCGTTAACGTTGTTAAGTTGCTTGGTTGATGCGGCGTATCTTGCCATCGCATTATCTCGGTCTGTTTCAAACGCTTTTGCTTTTGCGTTAACGCCCGCAGTGTACTTTTTGCCCTCAATCTCTTTGCGTTTGTCAACGATGTTTGAAAGTTCGGCCTCAACCTTTGCCCTATCTTTCCCCACAATAGCGTTTTGTTTCTGTTCAAACACGCTTATTACGCTGTCAGCCGCGGCGACTTGGTTGTTTATTTGCATTCTGTCTGCCGCTATGCGTTTAAGCTCAGCGCTTGTATCAATGCCCGACGCAGCCTGCATTCTAAGTTTGTTTTCTTCAATGCCAAGGTTGGTAAGTTTATTACTTGCTTCATTCTTCGTTTGCCAAGCAGACTTATAGTCGTTTTGATTCTTTTGGTCGCTGGTAAAGTCAAAATCGCTTATCCAAGCCTTGCGCTCGTCAATCGCTTTGTCTACCCTGCCTAAGCGCTCATCAAATTTAGCCATTTCGGCGGCCTCGGTTTTTTCACGAACACTAACCGCCCAAATGTTTTTGCCCTCAGCGTCTTTATTGCCCGTGCGGTACGCCGTGTATTCAAATTTATCGCCAAGATGTTTCGCCATATTATTAACGTCGCGGTCACAAACGTCAAACGATCCGCCGCCCGTTGCCATTGCATTACCAACGTTGGTTTTCATAAGATTATCCGTTGCATCGGCGTAATCTCGGTAATAAAGTGGACGGTTTTTGTCATTAGGGTCACTGTTAATAAACCTTACCATAGCGTTGTTAGCATCTTGCTCAGCCTTATCTTTGTTAACGAATGCGGCCATATTGTTGTTGTTAGTACCCGTTCCGTCTTTGATGTTATCCGCCTCTTCCATATTAAGGCCACGTGCGGTGCCCGCCGTGTCACTGTTAAATGCGTGTGCGGCGCTGTTAGCAGTATCTGTTGACTTCGATTTCGCTTCGCTGGCTGGTGCGGCCATTGGATTGCTTCCACCTGCTGACTTTTTAGCGGCCTTTTCTTGCGCTGCCTGTGCGGCCTTTTTGCGGCTGTCCATAAAGCTGCTCATAAGCGAGCCACCCGGAATGAAGCTTCCAAGCAAGCTTGCTGTAAACTTGCGCTTATTATTAGCATCTTTATCTTTTTCATAAAAGGCTTTTCTTAGTCCTTCTCTTGCGTTTCGGCCACTAACGGTGTCGCCCGTATCTTTAATCATCTTATCAACGCTCTTTTTAACTTTTTCGCCGTCACCATAAACTTCGCCAAAGTCAAGTATACCTGAAATGTAGCCCGGAAGCGTTTGAAGAAGTGTCAGCGCCACAAGCGTAAACATAAGGCTAACAAGTTCGTTAAGCAGGTCAACCCGCGCGAATATTGGGTTGCTTGCTATCGTTTCAGGCAGGTCAGCCTTTGTAAAGATATTGCTTGTTGCGTTGCTGATAACTGGCACCAAAACGAAAAAGATGTTAAGGCCAATCATAACGCCATACGCACTGAATATTGATTTGATTAAGTTATCTTTCCATTTACTAAACCGCTTGTCGTCAAACACCATGGTAGACGCAAACCCCGGCATAACCATAAACAAGATAACAATGTCGTAGATACGTTTTATCATCCCCCACGCGCTTTGCATAAGGATTTTAAACACCAACACCGTTGCAAATATCAAAACGATAATATTAATATCAGCTGGTGAATATATGTTATTAAGATAAACGCGGCTTGACAGTGGAACAAGCGAAAAGTCGTTATACGTTAGGCCGATTGTGCTGTTGTTTGCGCGCGCAACAAGGTCGTCTTGCGTTGTGTGAATTGCGCCGCCCAATAGTTTTATATAGAATCTGTAACCATTAACAACACTAAGGTCGGCCGAAATTATACTTGACTTAATCTTGTCTTGCGAGAAAGATACCTCAACTGGTTTAAGCCTGTCACCCCTTTGGGCAACCTCAGTTGTGTAAACCGGGACTGAATAATATGTTTTTGACCCAACCTTTATCTCTTGGATATAGTTTCCGGTTGCGTCTGTTCCTTGAAGGCCGATAACTTGGTCAAAGCTCAGCCTTGTAAGTGGGTTGCCCTTGTTTACGGTTACCTGCATAACCACTTCGCCGTTAAGATAAACCTTATACGTACTGTATTTAGACGTGCCACTTTCAATCAAGTCAACACCCGAAAGAATTTTGGTGCCGCTTGAATTTTCAATGTTGACCGCGCTTGTTATCACCTTTAATGTGCCAAGAATATCCGCCGACTCGCCATCGTCTTCTGTGTTGCCAAATTTTCGTAAATCTGAAACCCTAAACGATACCCAACCGGCCGTGTCTTTATAATACGCAAACGCGTTATAAAGGCTAAGCTTATATTCGGTTTGGTCAAACCTAGTGACGCCGTCTATATAATAATACCCGCGACCGTCAAGGTTACCCTCTTTCATCATAAATGTTTTGCCACGAAGATTAACATAAACATTGCCCGCCAAGTCTGCGCCAACCTTTAACGCGTCTTTGGCTGAAACAGCGGTTTCATTCGCTAAAAGATTTTGATAAGATATAATAACAATCCTATTAGTATTAATATATATATCAAATGAAACGTTGGCGGCCGTGTTGCTTACGTAGTGCGCTATCTTGGCCGTGTCAATGCCCGTAACGGTTTTGGTGTACCCCGCCGCAGCGGCTGAAATAAGCGCGTCAAGTTTGTTGTTAGCAAAATCGTCAAGGTCGTCAATAGTTGTGCCAAGCGTGTATTGAACTCCGTAAAGGGTGCCGCCCGCCTCAGCCGCGCCAAGTTGGGTTATCCCCTCGCCATTTAGGGTGATTTTTTCAAACATCCCGTCTTGCGTAAGGGTGTTAGTTGTTGTGTTGCCTTTCTCAATTACTGCATAAACGGCCGAGTTAGACGACACTGTTTTGCCATTATCGGTTGAATAAAGCGAGGTTATGATGGTTGGCTGTTCGGTGTAACTGTTATCAAAAACGCCGCGCGCGATAACAAGCCCCTTTTGGTCATCGCCAAGCATAGATGAATGGAATTGAACCGTGCCCGCCGCGCCGTTGTCATAGGTTATGTTAGGAACAACCGGCAGGTATTTGCCCGTTGCGCTGTCATACAAGCAGATAAGGAATATCGCGCCCTGCTCTTCGGTGTCAGCCGTGGTTGGCATATACACAACCGTTTTGCCTGACGCGTACTGAACGCAAAGTTGGGTTGGCGTTGTGCCCGCCGAAAGCTTATAGTTGTTTTCATTAACACCCGCCGACGCCCAGTCAATAAGCGCGCTTTGACTGTTAACTATATGAAGTTGGATGTTGTTTTTAACTGCCCAATCCATAACATCGGCCATAACCTCATACTCTTCTGGCAGCGCCACAAAACCAATGTTGCTGCCGCCGTCAAACCGCGTCCACGTAGCCTGATTATTTGTGTAATAATTACCAACAATCGTTGTGCCCGATTGCGCAGTCCACGTAACCTCGTTGGCCGTTAGTGCATTATCAAAGTTGCTGGTTATGCTTTTATATGCGCGCGCGTAGTTCCACGTGCGATAAGCGCAGCGGATAAGGATGTGGTTTTGGTCAAGATTATCAAGCACAATACCCGTTGAAATCCAGCCCTCTTTGTTGCCACTAAGAGCATTGTCTATGCCAACGTTAAGCGCCTCCCAAAGTTCGCTAAACGTTATGTCAAGCCCAAGAACATTAACCTGTGACCATTTTGCAAGGTTGGTTGTTATTATCTGGGCGCCAAGCACGTTTTTAAGGTAATGGTATTTGGCGATTTTATCTATTGACTTATTCTCGCCCGTCCCGTCAAACTTGGCAAGATAGCATTTTGTTTCAATATCCGTCCCGTCTTTATTCACCTCGTCAAGGCTGTACATAAATGCGTAAAGCGGGTTAAACCTGTTATAATCGCCTGGCTTGATTGGGTCAAAAAGCGAATTAAATGTGTAATACTGCGTTTGGGTTGAAATCGGCGTATATTCTTGCGATGTGGTTATCATATGGCCAACTGGGTCTGGCTCACCGTCGGCCGATTCGTTTCCGCTGTCGTCGTATTTTGTTACCGTATACGTCCACGAATTTTGCTCAGTTGGAATATTGGAAGCAATTTTGTATGTAACGCTGGTGCCGTTATCCATAACGTCATACGCCAATGTGTAAGTGTATGTTGCGGGGTTTCGCTCGTCCGCATCGGCATAATTTCGGTATCGGTTTGCGCCATAGGCCGAGGCCGTAAAAATCTGGCCACCAAGGGTAAGACTGCTGTTTTCAGGCTTAATGGCATTAAGCAGCCCCGCTAAAACCGCGTTGCTTGCAAGTATGCCAAAAATAAGCATAACCGGAATAATTATAACAAGAAAAATCGCGTTCAGGGCGTTTACTAGGATGCCCTTTTTGCCCGTTTTGCCCGTAACCGCCGTGCCGTATTCGCTTTTGATAATGGCGATTATAGAGAAAACTATTAACAAAACGATTGAGATAATAACAATGTATTTAAAAACCCTTATAACCTCTTTGCTTAAAAGAAATCTAAGCAAAATGTCACTTTCGCCTATCTTGCTTAGGTCACTATTAGCGTTTTGCCAATAGTCAATCCCAATCAGTTTTTGAACAAAATACTGAACAAAATCAACGATATTAAGGGCAAATTTAACAATGGTATAAATAACAGTAACAACCGCGTTAGCAACAAAGCGCCAAATCGAATAAAGAAACTCTAAAACAACATTGGCAGACTCAACATTGCCTTGGTCGCCAAAGGTGCCGCTGTTTCCGCCGCGCGAAGCCACGCCGCCATAGCTGCCATCAATAGATCCGCCCGCGCCCCCTCGGCTTGCGGTTAATGCGTTAAAAATTTTTAATCCAAACGTTGTTAATTTACCCACTTTGTCACCCTTCTTTCGGTTTGGTTTATCACTAGTATTTGCAAGGCAAAATAAAATTAGCCGCAAAACACCCCTTTGATAATAATTAATTATATAATAACATAGTAAGATTTTTTATCCAAATAATTTAGACAATTTTCCAACTTTTTTTACATAATTTTCACAGCAATTAAATTAAAGTTTAAAGTTGAAAGTTGAAATGCGGCTGAACTTTTTTGTCAGCGTAAACCATCGCCCCCTTGGGGGAGAATGGTCACGTAGTGACAGAGGGGGGTATAAGTCCTATCAAACCTCGCGTAAACATATTTACACTCACCAGCACTCCACTTCGTTACGCCAGTGTTCGTTGTAAATATATTTACGCTTACTACCGTCGTTACTTAAATAGCCTACTTCTAATTGTCATTACGAGGAGGCAAAGCCGACGTGGTAATCTCAGCCGCTTTTTTACCCGCCTTTTTCGCCCTTGCCACGCATTTTGATTAAAACGCAAAAAAGGCCACAATTGTGACCTTTAAAAATCAAATAAAATTTTATCTTAACTGACTAGGTTCTAACCGTGCTGCTGTCTGCTTTAAACAAACCGCTAAGCGCGCCTGAACCCAAAACGATCCAGATAATTGCCATCAAAATTGCTGCAACAACAATACCAACGATCGCGCCAACAAATCTCTTTTTAGCCTCTTCACGAGCATTCGTGTCTTCAGCTTTTGCATAGTTAACGCCCAACACGATGCAATAAATAATACCAAACAAACCAACAACACCCAAAAGAACTGGCATAACCGTGTTAAACACTTTTTGGAACGCTTCCCAAGTTTTGTTAACAACATTTTCGCCGGCACCATCGCTTGCAGCAAGAAGTCTTAAAGCGGCACTTTGCATAAACTGCATAAATTTCATTTTGTTTCTCCTTTAAGTTAATCACTGACTTTATGGTATCACAAATTTTTGCCTCACGCAAACGATTTTACGCACTTTTTTAATTTTTTATTTTCTTTTGTTTTATTTTTTTAATTTGAAATAATTTATTATTTTTCTTTTTTATTTTTAAATAGTTAAGCTTATTTAATCAAAATCATTTGCCTATTTTGATTTATTGTGTTAATATTAATTAATACTAATTTTAAGGGGATTTTTATGTCTTATTTAATTCAATATTTAAGCGCGGGGCTTGGTCACATCTTGGCAGACAACGCAACAGTTGGCCCTATTTATCGCGCGATTGACCTTTTGGGGCCATACGCAATCGGCGTTATTGGCCTGCTTAGTTTGATTTATTCAATTATCTTAGGCGTTGGGTATTCAAAGGCCGAAAATGGTGACGAGCGTAAGGCCGCGCAAAAACGCCTTATAAGTTTTGTTATTGGTGCCGTTGTTGTTTTGATTTTAATCATTCTTTTGTATGCTCTGCGCGAGCCTCTTTCAAACTGGGCAGACAGCGTTTAAACAAGGTTGAAAGTTTAAAGTTGAAATGCGGCTGAGATTACCACGTCGGCTTTGCCTCCTCGTAATGACATTTACAGTTGCCAAAGGCAAGCAACCGAAGACAATCTCATCCACTGACACATACACTCACTAAGTAACCACTATTATCTAAGGAGAAACAAAATGGGTAAAGATAAAAAACCTACCAAATTTATTAACGTTTTTATGTACATATTGGTTTTTGGCTCACTTAGCTATATTCTAAGCGTTGTTTTTGCCATGCTTATTGACGCTAAAACCTTTTCGATGGATCTTATCCCCGAATTTCTTTGGGCGTCTAAAACTCAAACGATATTCTTTATAATCGGCGGGCTGGCGCTTGTTTTTGGCCTGTTAAATTTTGTTGTTGGCGGCGACAAGTCTAAGCCAAAGATGAAGGGCAAAGACGAGCTTGAAAATCAGCATTTTATGACGGATGTTGAACTTGAAAAGGCCTTTAAGGGCATTGATTTCAACGAGCTTAAAAACATTTCGTCTCGCGGTATACCCTTTTATGCCAAATTTCATAAGGGGCATCTTAAAGTTAGGTTAACGCCTGACTGTCACTGCTTGATAATCGGTGCAACGGGTACTGGTAAAACCGTTTCGTTTGTTGAACCAGCCGTTCAAATTATAAGCGAATATAAAAATAAACCGTCGATGTTTATCACTGACCCTAAGGGTGAGATTTACAACCACCATAGTCAAAAACTTAAAGACAGCGGCTATGACGTTAAACTTCTTGACCTTGTTGACCCATATAATAGTTTGCTTTGGAACCCGCTTGAATTTATCTATAAAAACTGGCAAAAGCAGTTACACCTTGAACAGACTATTTTAAAACACATTAACGACCCGCTTTCAAAATATCCTAACCTTATCAAGGTTGGCAACGTGTCAAGCCAAGAGTGGTTTGAGTTTTCGGGCAAGGCGTTTGGCGACCTTCGAGATACCCTTGTTGAGGTTGAGGTTGAAAAGGCCAAAATTCGCGACGATTGCTTTGAGGATTTAAGCGATATTTGCGGCGCTATCTGCCCTACCACTAACGAAAAAGAGTCAAGCTGGGAAGATGGCGCGCGTGACTATTTTAAGGCTATTTTGATTGCCATGCTTGAAGACAGCGAAAATGAAAAGCTTGGTATGACCATCGAAAAATACAACTTTTATAACGCGTATAAAATCGCGATGAACAAAGAAAACGATTTTGAATACATCAAGCAATACTTTAACGGCCGCAGCCCAGTTTCAAAAACGCGTCAGCTTACCGTTCATATAACTCAGTCGCAGGCAAAAACAACACGTGATGGCTATATGTCAACGCTGGCTAATAAACTAAGTATGTTCGCGGATAACGGCATCTGCCTTTTAACAAGCAAAAACGAACTTCAATTTGACCAGTTTGATGACCGTCCAACGGCGTTCTTTATTAAAATTCCTGATGAGCGCGCAACGCGATACAGCCTTGCAAGCGTTTGCATTTCGCAATCATATAAAGAGTTTGTAAGAAAGGCGCGAGTTAATGAAAAAACTAACAGTGACCAAATGGCGCACTTAAAACGCCCAATGTTTTATATCCTTGATGAGTTTGCCAATATGCCAAAAGTTGGCCAGCTTGACAAGATGATAACCGTTGCCCGTTCGCGCTGGATTTATCTTAATATGGCCATTCAAAGTTATGCTCAGCTTGACAATGTTTATGGCAAAGAAACGGCGTCTATCGTTCGCGGACAATGCAAGGCTACTATGTTTTATGGTACGCCTGACCTTGAAACACGTGAACAGTTTTCAAAAGAGCTTGGCAACTACACTATCGAAGTTTCAAGCCTTAACAGCGGCTCTAAGGGTAAAGACGGGAAAGAGTCTAACGGCCCTTCAACCAGCACATCTTATCAGGCGCGTCCGCTTGTTTATGCAAGTGACCTTGACAAGATTCCGCTTGGCGAAAACATAACAAAAATCTTCCAATATTACCCTGTTCGCTCTGTTATCACGCCGGCATTTAAGCTTCAAGGCACAGTATATAAATATGGCCAGATGGAAACGCCGTTTGTGCCTGGCAGGCGCCTTAACGAGCAGGCCATTTTCTATGATATCCGTAAGCGTAACGCCATTGTTTTAGGCACGCCGCTTAATTAGACTAAAAACATAACTATTGGATAAAACTAACATAAAGGGAAAAATGATGAAAAAACCAAGTTTTAAACACATAATACTTGCTGTTATTTTTGCAATCGGTGGGCTTTTGCCCGCCTTTTTGGGTTGTTTAACACCTTCAAAAATCGCGGCTGTGCGCGCGGAGGACACTTCAGTAAACCAAAGCGTTGAAGACCTTAAAGCCGAGGCAACAACCTATTTTAATTACCTAAGCATTTCTCAAAGCGGCGTAAGCGTAAGTGCAAACGATTTTAGTCAACTTACCGACCTTTCGCTTTATGAAAACATCGCGAATTCCGGCAGCCCAGAGTTTAATGACGTCAAACACAATGTTAATGCTTTGTATCTTGTTGGTGCGTTTAGCATTAACTACGTTCCACTTACTGACCCTAACGCCAAAGAACTTGTTATTGAAACAACCGCGTACAGCTTTGACAATACCACTGGTAAGATTAAAGAATTAACTGACAACGACAACAACACCATTATAACAGCAACGCCAAACAGCAACAGCCCTAATGTTACCAAAAAAGACGGAACAGCAATTGACTATACCCCAGGCAGCCCAATTTTTGGTGCGTCTGCAACAAAACAAAATCAATTTTTTAGGATAAAATACACCTATACCTACACGTATATTGACAGTAACCGCCTGCCTCGCGAAGGCACAAAAGCGGCCGCGTTTTATATCTTTCAGTTCCCTACCCTTAAAACGGACAGCATCGGGTTTGACTGGAAGTCTGTAAAAGGCAGTGACACGTCAAACATCATCTATCCGGGCGAAAACCAGGTTTATAGCGACCAAGTGCGCCTAACCATTCCTCTTGCCAACCTTAACCTTTTTGAGGGCGCCAAAAACTTTTATGTTGACTTTTGGCACAATGGCAAAGGGTACGCAATGGCAATCAAATTGACCTCGGGCGATATAAAAATATATAACAACTATTACAGCGCGGCGCTTGACTATTTTAAGGGGCTTAGCGGTAAAGAAGAATCCGAGCTTTTAAACGATGCAACTATTACTGGTTACCTTCAAAATGACATAACTGACAAGGTGCAGTATGACAGCACGGCCAAAACCCTTACCCTTACGTTTAGCGCTTCGGGCGAATACAAGGTGCGCCTTTATGACGATTCTTACACAGGCAGCAAGCCAACCGACCTAAACGACATAGTTGATAACGGTCTTAACGCGCGCTCTAATATGCAAGAGTTTAATTTTATTGTTAAAAACACTACAATTTTCGGCGGATTTTATTTCACGGCCGTATCGGTATCCCCTAGGCGCGTAAACGGCGTTGAAGACACCTTACATCCAATAAAGAACTATCTTGTAAGCGACGGGTTTTATACCTCAACCAGCACGGCCAAACCAAGCGAACAACGCCAGCGCGTAAACCGCTCGGTTCAGCTTAACTTTTATAACGTAGACAGCGTGCACGTTAAGTCAATTTACACGCGCAACTACTTCATCCCTGAAAAAGGCGACAGTGGAACAAGCGGAAGCGTTTTAAGGGGCGAGGCAACGTATTACACAAACACTAACACCTCGGCCGCGAAAAACTTTTCGGTTTTAATAACTGACGAAGCGTCGCACGATATTTATATTGACCTGATTGACAATTTAAGCGTTCCCGCCACTCAAAAAACGCTTATGCTGCCCTTCCAGATTTTAAAGGGCATTCGCTCGCTTTACACGTACAACAACACTGAATATCCTTTAAAGACAGATAATATCACCTATAACATCGTTAAAACCTATGAATTTGGGCAAGATTATCTTTCAAACGCCTCTAACCCAACGGGGATAACGTACGGCGGGCTTGGCAACACGACAGCAGGCGATTTTGGGCTTTTGGGCTTTGTTGGGTCAAGGTTTAACCTTTATATTGCCAACTCGTCGCCAACAATTTCGGGCATTGAAAATGGTAAGCGCACCAACGGCGCCGTAAACCTTACTTTAACCGGCGTAGCGACTGACGAGGTCGGCCTTAAAATTCGGGTAACGCGCGATGGTAACACAATTTTAAACACCACTATTTATAACCAAAACATAACCAACGCGCTTAACTATAACCTAAGTTACAGCGACCTTGGAAGCTATCGTGTTGAACTGGTGGACGCGATGAACAACACCACTACCCTTAGTTTTAAAATAACGCAACAGCAAAACGCAGCGGGTATTATCCTTATCGTTGTTGGATGCGCACTTGGCATAACTCTTGTTGTTTTGATTATTCGCGCCCGCAGTAAAGTCACGGTAAGATAATAGCGATTGCGACACATAAAACATTGACAGTGAAGTCTCCGCCCCCTTGGGGGAGGATTGCTTACAAGCGTTAAGCGAAGTAAAGCGGAGGGGGTCTAAATCCGTTTTGTCATTGCGAGGAACGTAGTGACGTGGCAATCCCCTTATTAAAACTTTTAGCCCCTCTATCGGGGCTTTTTTAAAGTTTAAAGTTTTAAAGTTTAAAGTTGAAATACGGCTAAATGTATAAATGTCATTGCAGTATGGTCTAATCATAGTATATATTATGAATAAAAAAGTTGTGTTTTTTGACAGTGGTATCGGCGGGCTTTCAACGCTTGCGGTTGCGCTTTCGTTGTGCCCAACTTTGTCTTATATTTACGTGGCAGACAATAAACACGCGCCATACGGAAAGTTGCCCGCGCGCACTGTTACTAAATATGTTTGCGCAACTTTAAAGCCCTATCTTAACCGCGACGACGTTGGGGCGATTGTTTTGGCCTGCAACACCGCAACAAACTGCGCCATCGAAAAGCTTCGCACGATGACAAACAAGCCAATTATCGGCACAGAGCCCGCCGTTGTTCCTGCCAGCAAGATGGGCAAAGTGCTTGTTTTTGCAACGCCAACAACGGTGATGCAGCCCAAGTTTGAGGCGCTTTGTGGCGAGGCCGCTGCACCCCTTGCCATCTGCCCGTGCCCTACCCTTGCAACTGACATTGAACGCTTTTTTGAGGCCGAAAGCCCACGGGCGTTAACTGACATTATTTTAAGCATAAAGCGGGCTTCAAGCGGCGTAAGCGGTGCGGCTTGCGTATGTTTGGGCTGCACGCATTACAGTATTATTAAGGGCGTTTTTGCGCGCATTTTTGGCGTACCCGTTGTTGATGGAAACTTGGGCGTTGCTAACCAACTACTGCGCATTATCGGCAGTGACCCAGAATTTGCTTCGTCCGTAAAATCGTTTCCTCAAATCATAACCACAGCGCAATCAAAAATTAACTATCAAAAGGTACTTTCAAAATTAATTTAAAAAATTTTTAAAAATTTGCGAAAAACCCTTGCCAAACGCGAAAATATTTGATATTATATAGAAGTCTTAACCGACATGGAAGTTTAGCGCAGTTGGTAGAGCACCTGCCTTACAAGCAGGCGGTCGTAGGTTCGAGTCCTACAACTTCCACCATTTCGTGCGGGAATGGCTCAGAGGTAGAGCGTTGCCTTGCCAAGGCAAATGTCGCGAGTTCGAATCTCGTTTCCCGCTCCACCAAATAAAGCAAGCCCCGTGGCTTGCTTTTCATTTTCTTAGGTTTATGTGTGTTACCGCTTAGTTTAAGTCGATACCAACACTACCCCCATAACCTAAAATTGCGCAAAACCGCGCAGTGTGGCACCATAGCCAAGCGGTAAGGCAGAGGTCTGCAAAACCTTCATTCCCCAGTTCGATTCTGGGTGGTGCCTCCACACTTTAACGCCGATGTGGCGGAATAGGCAGACGCAAGGGACTTAAAATCCCTCGCCTCAAAAGGGCGTACCGGTTCAAGTCCGGTCATCGGCACCAAACAAAAAATCCGAGCAGTTGCGAGGATTTTTTTGTTTGGTGTTTTTCACTTTTCACTCTTAACTCTTCACTTTTCACTGCAAAGCAATGCTGATTTCGTCTATTAACACTTCAAAGCAATAACTTTTCTATCCCCCCACCACCAAGCGTGAGGGGTTTTTAATTTAAGGCGATGTCGCGGGTTAGCGCGTTTGAAAGTTTCTCAGCCTGCACTTCAAGTCGGGCAAGAATATGCGGGTCGGTCTTTATCGTTTGTAAGATTTTTTGCGCCTTGGTGTAGGTTGAAAAGTCGGTGTCAAAGGCGCTTTCGATGCCGTGTTGGCGCGTGCCATAAATATCCCCTGCCCCACGTGTTTTAAGGTCATAATCGGCGATTTCAAAGCCGTTAAGATGGTCTTTAAAAAACTTTAAACGTTCAAGGGCTTTTGGCGCGATCGGGTTCGTTACCGCGCAAAAACAATAACCCTTTCTTCCGTCACGCCCAACGCGCCCCCGCAGTTGGTGCAACGTTGCAAGCCCAAACCGCTCAGGGTTCATAATAACAATCACGCCCGCATCGGCGCTGTCAATGCCAACTTCAACAACCGTTGTTGCTACCAGCACCTTAATTTTGCCCGCCTTAAAATCTGCCAAAAGGGCGTTCTTTTTTTCGTCTTTCATCTTGCCATTAAGTTCGGCCACCGCGTCGCCAAAAATGGTTTTTAAAGATTTTGTCAGTTTGGTGGTTGACATTATTTCGTCTTTTTCTTCGTCGTCATCAATCTTAGGGCACACAACAAAACACGTGCGTCCCTCCTCAGTCTGCGCCAAAATAAACCGCCACATATCCATAATCTTGTTTTGCGACACGATGTTGGTTTGGATATTAAAATCAAATGGGCGCGCCTCCATGCGCGTTATGTCAAGCCCGCCAAAAAGCACCAAGCTTACACTGCGCGGAATAGGCGTTGCTGATAACGATATAAAATCAACCGCAGCAGACTTCCCCGCAAGGCGCGCGCGCTCGTTTACGCCAAACCGATGCTGTTCATCCCCCACAACAATTTGGAGGTTTTTAAAAACAACCTCGTCGCTTAAAACGCTGGTCGTTGCGAACACCATCTTTGCATCCCCCGACCTTATTTTTCGCAAAATTGCCCTACGTTCATCGATTTTTTGCCCATTTTTTAATATTTCAATGCCAAAATTACAGTTTTTAAATAGCGCATTAGCAAGCAAAAAGTGCTGGGTTGCAAGTATCTGTGTAGGCGCAATCAATACCGATTGATACCCATTTTCGGCCGCCAGAAACATAGCCCAAAGCGCAACCAAGGTCTTGCCACTTCCCGTGTCACCTTGGATTAATCTGTTACACGACGTATCACTGCAAAAATCGCAATTTAGCGCCTCAATTGCCGTTTTTTGGCTGTTTGTTAGCAAAAATGGCACGATTTTGCAGAATTTTTCAAGTGCACCCTCGATATTTTTAAACCTAACTTTGCGCGGTTGTTTTTCAAAAATAAGGCGTCTTTCATTGATATATGCATAAACTATCGCGCGCTCTAAACTTACGCGTTCAAAGCCCTTATCCACGTCTATAAGCGATTTTGGCATATGAATAAGCCGAAAACCGTCCATCAAACTTATCTCTCCCAAAACCTTTTCAATTTCTGGCGTTAAAAAACTGTTAACCTCAGCGCCACTTATGCACGCATTTACACAATTTTTTATCGTGGCCTGCCCTAATCCGTTAAAGGTTTTATAGACAGAAAAAAGACCATCTGCGTCTTCGTCACTTGCTTTTTTGTGCATTGAAACGTTAAAGGTGTTGTGCTTTGAGTTACTATTTTTGCCATAAACAAACAGTTCGTCGCCCGCATGCAGCGTCGCCTTTAAAAACGTCTGGTTAAACCAAACAAGGGTGATTTTGTTGCCAGCATTGTCAGTAGCGGCCGCGCTTACAAAATTAAGGTTGCCCCGCGCGCGCACCACTTTCGCGTCGCCATTTAATTTGACTTTAAGCATACGATAAGCCCCGTCGTCACAAAACGCCTCGGTTGAATTAAAGTCGTAATATTTTTTAGGGAAATGGTTTAATAAATCTTCGCACGAAAAAATGCCCGCCTCGTTAAATGAACGAAGGCGCGCCGCACCAATGCCCTTAATATCTTTCAGTTCCATAACCTTATTTTACACCAACCCCGCTTAGTTTACAAACAAAAAAACTACCTATCAAAAAACAAACATTAAAAGCAGCAAGAAATTTGCACATACTTAAATAAGGATGCTTTAAAATAATTGGTATGAATCTTACTTGAAATACGCATACTTGAAATATGCTTAAAAACGGTACCACTTGCCAAACACGCGTTAAGTTTGTAAGCACAATTAAAAACGCGCATAAAAAAACCTCGGTTAACCCCGAGGTATTTGCCCAAACTAAACGTTAAGCAAGCGCAAAATATGTTTGTTTACAATCATCAAAACAAGGTCAATAATCCAAACGATACTGAAACCTAACAAGATGCGGATAATGCCAGCAACAATTTTGCCTTCCATAAATCTGGTTGCAATACCACAAATCCAAGACGTAACAGGGATAATTGCAAGTATGATGCTAACAATATAACCAAGACCAAAATAATCAGATCTCTTTTTTGCCATTTTTGCCCCCTCCTATTTTTTAAATCATATGCAGTATATCACTTATTTATGCGTCAAGCAAACATTTAAAAGCATAACAAAAAATTAATTACTAATTTAAAACAGAAAAGTTTTAATAAACACTTGCAAATCTCGTTTTTTTGTGTTACAATATCAATCGAATTACGAAAGGAGGGTTATTATGCCTAACATTAAATCAGCAAAGAAAAGAGTTGACGTTACATTAAGAAACAAAGAAATCAACAAATCTAACAAGTCTGAGCTTAATACTGCGCTTAAAAAGATGAATCAAACAATCGAAGCTGGCGACAAAAAGCAAGCTGAAACCGCTTTAAGCAGCACTTTTAAAATTTTAGATGAAAATGTAACAAAAGGCACTATCCACAAAAATAAGGCCGACAGAAAAAAAGCTGAAGTTGCAAAAAAAGTCAGCCAAATGAAATAGATTAACCCTTATCCCCCGTTTGGGGGCTTTTTTATTTTCTTATCTTTACGCCCCCTTCTATTTCTCTCACCCTCACCATTTCTTTTGTGTCAGTATATCCGCCTCACTTTACGTATCTTTACGCCAATTAAACGTGCATTTTTAGCAGTTTAATAAATAATTTTGAATCAAGTTTATATATTTTGCTAAACATTTGTAACTTAAATTGCTTTTTACCAAACAATTCTAACCAAACTCCTCTTCGCCACTTAACATAAGTTGGTCATTAAATTCAAGCGCTTTTTCAAGACCAAGTGTTGTACAGACCTCGCGAAAGGTGTCTTCGCGGTCACCATTTATGTCTACCTCAAAATACGGCGCACCCACTTCGTTACACAGCCTTTTAAAGCGCGTGCTGGTGGCCTTTATCTCTTTTGCCCACGTAAGAATTTGGGCGTTCGTCTTTTTTTGATACGCTTTAAGCCCCCTTAGGTAGTTATAAAGCGCCTTTTGCTTTGCCTTTGAAAAGCCAAGAAACGCGATAATGCTGCTGTCTTTACTTTTAAAGCGGTTATAAAACGTTTTTGGGTTGATTGAAAACTCACACTCTAATACCACGCCGCTGTTACCAAGCAAGAAATTGTCCAATATCCCGCGCGCCGACTTGCTTTCGTTAAGCTTGTTAAATGTCATAATGTAGCCCACCCGACGCGTTTCAAACACGCTTTTGTCGTCAATAAGCTGCATGTTGTACGCCCGCGCAATCTTGCGGCATAGCTTGCGCTTGCCCGTCCCTGGCATACCAACAATAATGACATTTTTGTCAAGTTGCGGGTCGTAAGGGTCAAACACTCCAATGTCTGACAGCGAAAAAATCTCGCGCAGTTGCTCACACGCATAGTCCGCCTCTTCATCGGTATACTTATTAAGCTTAACAACCTCGCGATACAATTCAACCGCCTTTTCGCGCCACGCAGCCCGCTCCTGGGGGCTCATCGCGGCCGCATCCACGCCCCAGATTGACTCATCATACTCGTCGTCTGTATGCTCAGGCAGTGGCGGAATTTGGTCGGCCGGTAAGCCCTCATATCGCCCGCCACCAATTCCCAATCGCGCGCGGTGAGGTTCGGGATGAAACTGAATTTTTTCGTTGTCTTCAAGCGCCCCACCCCAAAACCTAAGTGTGTTGTAAGTCTTTCTTGGCTTTTCGGGCTGCTCAGGGTTTAACTTGCCCTTAGCCGCTCTACGCTCTCGCCCCGCAGCAACGGCCTCTTCAAACCAGTCAAATCCCTCATAATCTTGTCTTTTGTTATCCATATAAAACCCTTTCTATTTCAGAGTTTATCACATTTCATCACTAGCTGTCTACCATTTTTAACATTTTTGTACAAAATTATAAAATATTTTCAAAATAATCAAGGAAAAGTACCATAATAATATATATTATGTGATATTTGCTAAAATTTTCGTCCTTCATTGCAAGCCTCGTTTGCAATATCATTCGTGTCAGCGAATACCATTGCGTCAGCCAATACTATTGCGTCAGCCAATACCATTGCGTCAGCCAATACCATTGC
>ULRP01068952.1_pt1 | contig 42542 bp, 39 predicted proteins | sample 1955521 | NCBI WGS metagenome assembly ULRP01 (sample SAMEA4835685, study PRJEB28245) | human gut metagenome | biome: gut microbiome; material: fecal sample | place: Denmark | collected 2008
GGGATATAGGTAATCAATGCTTTTGAAACTCAAGAAAAACGTGTTCTGACCGGGGTCAGAATTGCACTGAAAGGATTTTATATTTATGTATAACTTAAAAGAAGGGATAACTCCTGTGGAAAAATACCGTTTAACGCCCAGACAGGTAGAGGTTTTACGATATCTTGCTTTGGGGCTGCAGAACAAACAGATCGCTTATGAAATGGGAATAAGCATTTCGACTGTAAAGCTGCATTTGAACGGAATATATACGCGTCTGCGTGTTAATAACCGTGTTCAGGCGTTATTGCGCGCGCGGGAAGAACATATTATCTAAATTTGTTCGCTGCACAAAAAAACAGCCTCTGATAAAGGCTGTTTTTATAAATGAAACAATCGGGATTTCTAGGGTTATCCCATCGCTTTTGTGATTTGATCCTGCATGGAAAACGTTCCCATAACGGCCCAGGCAATCGCGCCGGAAACAAACAAAGTCGCCACCATGTTCAACACCGCGGCTTTTTGCGAAATACCGGTCACGCTGTTTTCCAGCCATTCGTTTGCCATTTGGTCCAACGCTCCCTGGAAGTTATCCATTTCGGAATAAATACGTAAATCCCCGATGATTTCTTTATCCGGGAATCCCAATCCCGTTTTGTTTAACGCTTCTCCCAGGTTGTCCCCGTTGTTAATGAAAACCAACGCGCTGTCGATACGATAAAGCAGATACGGGCTGGCGTCATGGCGCAGGGAACGCAGCGCCTGTGAAACCGGTGTCCCCGCGCGTACCAGCGCGGCCATGGCCAGCATCCACGTCACGCCGACGAAAATGCGGTACAAAGACCATGGCGGCACGTTGTCAAACCAGGAACGTGTTTTGCCTTTCCACCGCCCCAGCGTCAAATAAATCAGAAAGAAAACGGTCGGCAGAAAAGAAAAAGCGAGAAGCCAGTTTTTCTGAATCCATACGGACAGCTGCACCAGATCGCGGGCGCTGCCTGTCCAGCGCGTATTGGGGGCCGCGCTCATCATCGGCGGCACCATGTACACCCCGATTGCGTAAATAATCAAAACGGTCATCATGGACAAAAACATCGGGTAACTGATCGCGCTGACCAGCGGCTGTTTCATTTTTGTCGTTCCTTCCGTCACCTTGATCAGGTTTTCCAGCGCTCCTTCCAGATGCGACACGTCACCGACCGATAACATCAACCGTTCGCTGGCCGGCGCCCAGCCTTCCAAAGCCACTGAAAACGGATTACCGTTCTGCAGGGAACGCGACCAGTACAAAATCGCCAAAGCCAAAGGTTCATCGGGATTTTTCCCGTCATTGGTAATAATTCCCCTGATACGGTCCAAAGCGTCCATCAGGGAAAAACGGTTGCGTAAAAGGGAAATCAGTTTACGGTAAATTTTTAACCGCGCTCCGTTGCTCATTCTGCAGATAATCATAGCGTAATAACGGTTGATATCTGCCAGGTTGAATTTACTTTTGGCCATTTGTATCCTCTTTTTTTATTATATTTAGTAAACGGGCCTTTCGTCCAGCAGACCGCACCAGCGTTCAACTTCTTCGGCGTCAATCAGGCCGTTCAACATACGTTCGATGGAGCAGTCTTTCATTGTACGACCGCCCAGATCGCCTGTCCAGTAATCAATCGCTTTTTTGGTTTCGCCGTTGACCAGCAGATTTAAAAAAGTCGCGTCAGGCATTAAAATTTCGCCGACGACGCAACGGCCTTTACACCCGTTCCCGCCGCATTCGGGGCAGCCCGGCCCGCGCAGAAAAGCCTGTTCCATGCCAAAATCGCCGTAAGCCTTGCGTAAACGCTGTACCGTCGGGTGATCCGGTTTTTGCGACACGGGAATACGGCAGTGCGGACAAACACGGCGGAACAAACGTTGGGAAACCATGCCTTTCATAATTTCAGGGTCGATCAGTTTAAACGTTTCAACGCCCATATCGCGGAAACGCATAACGACCGCCGGTGACGAGTTCGCATGCAGTGTCGACCATACGCCGTGGCCCGACAGAGCGCCTTTGAACGCCAGCTGAGCCGAAGACAACGTACGAATTTCCCCGATCATCAGCATGTCCGGGTCGGAACGCAGCGACGCCGCCAGCGCTTTTGTAAACTCCTGTTCTTTCAATGCTTCTGTGTTGGCGTTTGTCACAGGCATCTGCCGCGCGCCGGGAATAGGGTATTCGGGCGGGTCTTCCACGGTAATCAGATTTAATTCATAGTTGCGTTCCTGCAGCAAAGAAATCATGTTGCGTTGCAGCGTCGTTGATTTTCCCGATCCCGTCGGTCCCGCCACAATGATAATGCCGATCGGCACGGCGCGCAGACGGTAAAACATATCGGCTTCGCGCTGCGTGTATCCCAGCGCCATCAAATCGCCGGCGTTATCAGGGTCTTCGTCGGCATACAGCAGACGCATAACCAGATACCGCGTTCCGAAAGCAATCGGGTTAAACTGCAGACGTACCCCTAATACCAGTTTCGGCAGACGCAACTTGCCGTTTGAACCGCGCAGCGGAGCGTCCCCGATTTTTTGTGCCGCCTGATATTCGTTCTGCGCATAGTTCGCGTCTGAAATGTCGGAAGAAGCAAAAGCCGCGCGGACGAACGCTTCCCCCCATTCTTTTGTATTTTCCAGAACGACCTGCATCATACCGTTTTGGCGGAAAAAGACTTCCGTTTTATGCGTGCCGACGACGACATGTACGTCTGAAACCTTAACGGCAGCCGCTTTGCTTAAAACGGCCACATAGTCTTTCTGCATTTGCAGCTGTTCCAGATCGGCCGCGCTGCCGGTTTCTTCGGGAGCTTCTTCCGGCGCTTCTTTTTCGGCGCGGTCGTAAATGGCTTTAATCAGGTTGGACGGAACGTATTCCGCTTTGTTGACCTGCAGTTTCTTTTTTCTGGCCAGCACTTCAAAACTTAAGACGCGGCCGTCGAATTTATGTTCCGAACTGACCAGAAAACGTCCGTTGTCGAACAAAGCCAACAGATTGCGCGTGTCGTCTTTAACGGGAAAAGACCCGGAAGGCGCCGTAATACACTTACCGTTGGCAAACAGTTCGTTTAAAACTTCCGAACTTTTTTTAGGGGCCGCTTTTGCCGGCTGCGCCGGCGCGGCAGAACCGCTTTGCGCAGCTGGCGAAGCGGTTCCTGTTTTTGGTTTAGCTGGTAATGGCATTCTCGTTCAACCTTCTTTCATGCGGCATATTGCCTTTAAAAGCCGGCAGGGAAACGGGTTCCCTGCCGAAACGGTTATTTATTTGGCCAGACTTGCCCCCGAAAAGGTCGGCCCTACACCGGCGTTAGCCGAAATCGGCGTTGATCTGCGACGGCGTTCGGCTCGTCTTTGCGCGCGGCGTTGATCACGCTCATTTCGTTCCTCCTGGGCGCTTTGATTGTTATCCTGCCCCGCCGGAACGGCAGCCGTCTGGTCAGACAGCAGTCCTGCGGACGGGAAACCGATCATTTCCTTATCTTTACCGATTTGGACCAGAACAAAGTCTTTGTCAATATCAATGACCGTATGTCCTGTCGGCAATATGGTTGATTTTTTCGCAAAGAAAGTCGTTCTGTCTTTTTTGGAAATCAGTTTGGCAATCAAAGCGCCGGCCGTACCGCGGATTTCCGAAACGGCATACAAAGCCGAAGCGGGTTCGCGCGCTTTTGTTTCCTGATTTTCCCCTTCTGCCGGCACTTCTGTCGTCAAAGCTTCGCCTGCTTTTTTCTTTGTCAACAGATCTTCGCCTGTTGACGTTAACGCTTTCGGAATACGCGAAGACGCCGAACGTTTGATTTTTGCCGGTCGCGTAGCCGCCATTAAAATGGGTTTCAGGTTGTTTAAACGAACCAGAGAAGCCGCATCGTATTTCTTTTTTAATTCGGCTCTTTCCTGTTTGATTTTTTCTTTTTCTTCTTTTTCCTTTTGAATTCGGGCGGCTTCTTCGTCCTTCATTTTTTGGATACGGCGGTCTTCTTCGCGTTTCAGGGCGGCTTCAATCTGTTTTTGACGGATTTCGGCTCTTTGCTTCCTTTCCAAAGCTTCCTGACGTTTTAAATCCTGTGCCAATTCCCATTCCAGACGGGCCTGCGTCATTTTTTCACGCCGTTCAATTTCGTCAAATAACATCTGGCGGTTGGACGTTTTTAACGCGTCGATTTCGGAACGCAGCTGTTCACGTTTTAACTGCAGCATTAATGTGCTGTTTTCGCGTTCCATTTCGGCCATTTCGCGGAAAATGTCGCTGGATACCTTTCCCAAGATCTGTTCGCTGGGCGGTGTGGACAAATTCATGGCTCCTGCACCGGACGAACCAAAATCCAGGCTGGGGGTTGCCGGCGCGGAAATATTGGCCGGAGGCGGCGGTACGTTTACGTCCATTGACGGGGCCGGATCGGGCAGCGGCGCCGGTATATCCAGTGACAACTGCGGTTCCGCCGGCGTGGGAACGGGTTCCGGCGCTAATGACAATTCCGGAACAGACGGCGCGGGAGTTTGGACGTCAGCGGCGGGGACGTTATTTGTTCCTTCTGCGGCAGGGGCCGGTGCCGGCGTTTCTGTTTTCGTTTCTTCGGCCGGTTTTGCGGCGTCAGCGGGAACAGCCGGGTCTGTTTTCGGCGTGTCGGCCGGTTTTGCGGCGTCAGCAGGAACAGCCGGATCCGTTTTCGGCGTATCGGCCGGTTTCACGGCGTCAACGGGAGCCGGATCCGCGAAAAAAGAATCGTCAAACAAATCATCTGCGTTTGCTGCCGGTGCGGATATGGAAATAACCATAGCCGCCAGCCAAAAATGTTTTCTAAGGAATTGGTTCATAGATTTGTCCTTCATAAGTCCAGATGTTGCTGTTCGGTTCATAATTCAAGTGCAAAATTTCCAAAGCCGGAAATTTATTAAACATTGTCAGCCATTCTTCCATCGGCAGATCGGAAGAAAACACGAATTTTAAACGCGGATATGTCCGAATTTCTTTTATTTCCGTTCCCAGACCGTCTTTGGTCGTCTGAGCCTGACGTTGCGTTCTTTCTTCTGACAGACCGATCGGCATATTAATGGCCTGGAAAATATTATTTAATTCTTCGCGTGATTCGTAAACCATCATTTTCGGCGCCTGTGAATGAATGGCCACGTCGCCGATTGACAGGCTGACGATTGCCGTTTTTCCCGAATTGTCGATTAAAAAATCCAATCCGCGCGTATTATATTCTTCAAAAGCGCGTTTAATCCACCCCAAATGTCCCCACTGCATCGTCCATGTCGTTGATAATCCCGAAGCGGAACAGGAAATCTGTCCCAGCGTCCAGCCCGGAACAACCATGGTTTTCACCTGCTGCACGGCCGCTTGGCAGCGGTTCAGCAAGTCTTCGGTGACGACCAGTTTTTCCCATGGGTGAATGATGACTTCCTGTTGTTTGGGGGCTTCTTCTTCAAACAAAGGTTTCATTGGCGCCAACGGTCGGATTACGGGTTTATCTTCCGCGAACAATCCGGAAATCAATTTGTATCCGATAAATAAAACCAACACCCCGGCGCCAATAGTGATCAGTTTCATTTTCTGGCGCTGGGATTTGTTGATGTGCATCAGCTTTGAACTGCCGGGAGCCTTTAAAATATCCCACAGATCAACTTCTTCGGTGCCTTCAATTTCCCACGACGCCGGCGCGATTTTGCGCCCCCAGTCGGGCACAGCCATCATTGCGTAAAAAGCCCGTTTGGCGTCTTCTTCATTCAGATACAGCATGTCTTCTTCGGACAGAATCAGATCGTTTCTGATGGCGATGAACCACCAACCTTCGTCCACTTCAAAAACGGCGACGGAGGACGGCTTGTCCTGAAATAATTCGGCGATCGCCGCCGCTGCGGACGGCATGCCGGCTTTGTGTCCTTCGGTGGAATTACCGATACCGTATTGCGGCGATGTTCCCTGCCGCAGGCAGAACAGGTCGGCGCCTTCCATGAAATTGTCGACTGTTTCCTGAACTTCGGGATAAGGATCGTTCGTGTCCTGCAGCGGCTGCCAGAACAATGTGACGGCATATGTCGTATCGTTTACGACCATTGTCGGCCCCCAGGACGGTTCGGAATTTTCGTCTTCCTCCGTATCCTGTCCGATCAGAACGTCGTCTTCGCCGGATTCTTCCTCCAGATCGTCCACGGTCAGTTCTTCATCATCATCTACAGCCATGCCTAACTATCCTGTTATACGTTCAACATTCTTGTTTCCGGCGACAACGGGGAAATCAGTACTTCCGGCGTCATCAGAATAACCATGACGTTGCGGGATTTTTCAGCCTGATTCTGATAAGAGAAAAGCTGTTTGTCATTCCCTGTTGAAGACTGCACCTGTTCAAATCCTGTCAGCATCAGCGTTGCCCCCGACATCATGGCGACTTCCTGAACGAAACCGCGGGTTCTGATTTTCGGCAGCTGAACTACGGTTTGAGACGTTTCCGCGTCTTCTCCCGTTCCGGTGCCGCCGCCGGTAGCCCTGCCCATTTCTTCCAATTCGGTTAATGTCATTGTAAACATCATCAGTAAACGGCCGTGATCCAGAATGCGCGGCAAGACTTCCATTGTAAAACCGTAATTGATTTTTGCCGGCGTGATTGAAACAGACGTCGTGTCGGAATTCATCGTTGTTTCAATCTTTTCTACATAGGATTCGTCTGTCGAAACCTGAATCGGCGCGATTCTGTTATTCATGGTCGTAACAGAAGCGCTGGTCATCAAAGACGTTGTTCCCTGTGTTTTCAAAGCCTGTATGACCAGATTGGTCGTGTCGATATGTTTGTCCCCAGGAATTAATGTCATTCCCAGATTGCTGGTGACGCCTTCAAGCGATGCCGTGGTTGACGTTAAATCAAATTTCAGTTTTTCATTGATGAAATTTAAAACTGACGTCACGTTTATGGCCGACTGTTGAGAATCGCTCAGCGTAACGTTCAGAACTTTAACGGAAATAGCGACCTGACGCGCCAGTTTTTCATTCATGCTGTTGACGTATTGGGAGATACGCTGCAGCGTAAACGGCGGCGCTGTTACGGTCATTGTGCCGTTTGTCGGAATAATATTCAGCGTGGCGCCTTCCGGCAGCATGGCAGTGACGGCCTGTTCCAGCTGGGACCAGAAATCAAGCTGAATGGAAGAATCCATCGAAGCCGACGTCGAACCGCCGCTTTCGCCCGATGACGTACCGGCGATGTTGGTGCTCATGTTGGAAGTAACGGGCAAAGCGTAAATCGTAAAGACGCGCGTTTCCATTTTATAGAAAGTAATGACGCCGTTTTTATATCTCCACCACAAAGCGAAACGGGATACGATTTGATCCAGCAGTCCGCTTAATTTCCCGGAATAGGCCGGCATAAACAGTTCCGTGCTGGTGTTGCTGGAAACGCCGCCGATTTCACTGACGTTTGTTTCCCCCTGCGTTGCGCTTTTGACTTCGTTTAAGATCATGTCGTCGACGCGGACGGTAATTCCTGTCAGCGATGTAATCTGTTCGGAAATCTGCAGCAAAGAAACCGGAGAAGTGCTGACCAAAGTAATCCCGTCGTCCGTTTCAAAACGGGCCGGCAGCGGATCGCCTTCGTTAACGCGGATACTTTGATTGCCCAGCCAAATGTCGTCCTTAACGGCGATTGTGTCCATTTTATACTGTTCGGCCGGCCTGAACGGCTGTTCAAGCGTTCCCTGAATTTTATCGACCATTCTGTCGACGTCTTTTAAATTCGACTGGTAAAGGCTGCACGAAGTCAGTCCGATCAGGCAGGCGCCGAAAATAAAGAATAATTGTTTAGTCCGCATTTTCGTCCTCCTGAGTCGTCACTACCAATACGCGGTTGCCTTTGTAAAATGTCCCCCATGGAGCCGGCCTGGCGCGGGCGAATGAACGGATCAAAGCCGAAGCCACGTCCATAAAGCGTCCGCGGAACATGGCGCCTGCTTCCAGAACATATTCGCGGTCGGTGCTCCATACAACGCGCCAGCCCGCCTTGTCCCCCCATTGCGTCAGCAAAGAACGTACGGAAGATCCTTCTGTCGCCAGCCAGTCTTCAACCGGATCCGCAGGGTCGTAAATTTCTTCTCCGCCGCCGGTTCCGTTTGAATTGTCCGCGGAAGAAGCGTTGTCGTTTTGGGAATTGGACGCAGTTTGATTTTGGGCGTTGTTCAGCATGTCGGCATTCAAAGCGGTTTCTTTTGAGCTGTCATAGCTGTATAAACCGTTTGCTCCGACTGTTCCGGGCGCCGTCGCGGCCAAATCCTCTCCGCGGTATCCATAGGTGTTCTGCAAAACATCGGGCGGTGTTCTTTGCCCGAATTGCCCGCCGCCGACAGGCGCCGTAAAGTCAGGGGCCGCGGAAACGGTGCCGGCGGAAACGCCGGGCCACGCCTGGTCGCCTTCGATCAGCTGAGTGCATCCGTTCAGTAAAAAAACAGCCGTGAAGATGCTGAATATACTGATTTTTTTATATGGATACGCCATAATAATCTCCAAAATTTAAAAATCAAAACGCTTCTTTAGGGTTATAATTAAAGCATTAAATTATTTAAAAAATCCTTTATAAAAACAAAAACCGCGCAAGGCTTTTGTTTTTTCATAAACTTTTTAAAAAATAACAAATTTGCGCGGATTTTTCAATCAGGGATAAAACGTTACCATTTCTTGTAATACAGGCGTTCCTGTATGCCGCCGTTTTCGGAAGTATATTCCGTATACCCTTCTTCGGGCAGAACAATCATTCTTAATACGATTGTGTGCGGCGTGCGGTCCGTTATGACGGGAATAATCTGTACGTCTTCCATGCCGACACCGGTTAATGTGCTGCGAATCAAGGCAAAACGTTTTTCCTGCAGATCGGGATCAATGTTGCTCATGCGGACTTCAACGGCATTTTGAATGTCTTTTTTGGCTCTTTGACCAAAGGCTTTGATCCATTTGACCGATTGCGCCGACATTTCGGAACTGTCGGGTTTGAACGTCAGACGCAGTTCCGTCGGAACAATCTGTCTTTCAGGCTGTTTTGTTTGCTGCTGTTCCGCGGATTGAGAGGACTTTTTAGCGTTCGTTTCTGACTTTGCGCCGTTCGTCGCACTTTTACCCTTTTCTTTTTCCTGCTGCGCAGCGGGAGCCGTCCCGGAACCGACGCTGGGCAAAGGAGTACTTGTGTCCGATTTACCAAAGAAAGAAAACAGTTTATTAACCAGACCGCTTTCCTCTTCATTTTGTTTTGTTTTTTCCGTATTCGCCTGTGCGGCCGGCAGCAGAGCTTCGGACAATCCGTCCGGATTGACCTTGGGCGGCAAACCTGCCGGAATTACGGGAGCCGCCGCCGGTACTGCCGTTGCCGATCCGCCGGCGGGAACAGGCATCGGAGTGCCTAACGGCAGCAAAAGGGGGTTGGTTTTTGCTTCCGGTTTTTGTTCTTCTCCGACAATGCGGACGGGAAGAGAGTTAATAATGTTGCTTTCAGTATTTTGGGGCGTTTCCTCAGCCGTATTACCGGACGGCGCGGGTTGTTCGTCAGCGACTCTGAACGCTTTTGCCCTGTCTGTCGCGGCCGTTTGCGCATCTGCCGCCGCCGACCATACGGAAGGCGTGTCAGACTGCGACATGCTGGTCCATACGGCCGCTTCCTGCCGGTCAAGCCAGTTTAAGGATTTTTGAGGCTGATTCGAAACGACTGCGGATACTTTTCCGTTTTTATATATGACGGTCGGTCTTTCCTGCTTCGGTTCGGCGGCGGCCGCGACGATGTTTTCAGCCGGTTTTTCCATCGCTTCCGGTGTTTCTTCTTCTTTGGTTGCTAATGTGTTTTTAGGTTTGCCCCGCGCTTTGGCAATTTTCCATAAACTGGGGGAATCGCCGGCTAAAAAGGCGGTTGCGGTTTGCTTTATGCCTGCCGTTTGCTGCGGAGATTCCGCCGTTCCTGCAAAAGGCACGTCCTGAACCACGGCCGTTTGAACGGTTTCTTCCGCTGTTTTCGTTTTGCCGGCCGCAGCCGTTAAGTCTTGCGGTTTTGCTAAAGAATCCGGTGTGTCCCGAGTATCGGCAGCCGTTGAAACTGCGGCTGCGCTGATGCTTGTTTGTCCGTCTGCGGTATCTGTCGCCGTTTGTGTGTTTAAAGACGCCGTCTGGCGGGCGTTGTTCATTTCCAGAAGAGCCGCGTTTTTCCGCTTGATTTCTTCTTTTTCTTTTAATTCCGACAGTTGGCGGCGCAGCTGGGCAATGTCAACCCAACGTGTTTCCGGAGCCGTTTTTTTCTTTGCGGCTTGTTTTTTTTCCGGCGTTTTTGGCTTTGCCGCGGCTGTTACGGAAACGTCTTTTAATTTAAAGGCCTCTTTTTCTTTCTCTGCCGGTTTTAAATCGTTTTCCTGCAGCAAAAATTCGGAAGCGATGACGGCTTCATCCGATTCGGTTAACAGCGTCAAGCCGGAATTCATCAGATTGTCTAATGAAACTCCTTCCTGTTTTTTATCTTCGGTTTTTATTGCTTTTTCCGGTATCGTGACAGCCGGAGCAACGGCGGTGGTCCGGATAACGGGGGGCCGCTTAACCGTTTTCGCTATGGGAGGTAAAGCCGCCGGTTTTTGTTGCGCTTTTGCCAAAACGGGCTGCGGCGCCGTTAAATCGCGCTTTTGCGGCGTTATTTCCCTCGGGCCGGCGGCCGGCGCATCATTAACGAAGAAAGGTGCCGGAGCGGCTTTGTCCTGATTCCTTAATACAATATAGGCGGACTTTTCTTTTCTGGCGCCGGAATAAGGCTGAACATCAACATACGTTTTAACCAGCGTGTCACGGTCAATTGCACTGCGGTGGTTTTTTAAAACGTAAAATGAAAACCTGCAGAATCCAAGAATCAACAGAAAACTGAAAATCAGAAAAGCGACTGTTCCCGCGGATATCGGATATTTTTTTTCCGATCCGGCGCTTTGTTCTTCCCGATTATTTAAATTTTCTTGAGAAACGGTCATTTCTTTTTACTTTATTGATGCCAACAGAATAAGGATATTTTTTCAAAGTTTATCTGGAAAGTTATTAACTATCGGTAAATTTTTACTGATTTTTCAGCATATTAATATAAAGGGCAAAAACCGCCGTTTAAAAATATTTCAAATTCGTGACAATTTTTTGACCCAAGTGTAATTTTGCTGAAATTATAATAAAAATCAAATGCTTACTTGACTTTTAGCGGGTGATTTTTTAGTGTGGACATTGCCGGCCGTTTTTCATATTCTGAGGGTATGAAGAACATTTAACCTTAAAACAAGGAGAACTGAAATGAAACTTTTATATTTAGCATTGGCTATGTTAGTTGCCATTTGTCCGGAAGCTCGCGCTGCTGGCGGTGATGCTTTCGGTACAGTTACCAGCAAGGGCATTGAACTGTTTAATAACGTTAAAACGGTTGTTTTCGTTATGGGTGGTTTTGGTCTGGTCGGTATGGCCGTCGGTGCGGTTTTCGGCAAGGTAAACTGGAAATGGTGCGCTGCTTTGGCTTTCGGTCTGTTCATTCTGGCGATTGCCGCTAAAGTTGTTGCTTACTTCACCGGTACGAGTGACGCTAGCTTTAACGATAGCAACTTCGGTTAAGCGTTATAATACAAGAAAAGAAATTGCCGCAGGAAACTGCGGCAATTTTTTTATTGAGAAACTCTTTATTTTTGTGTTTTCAATACGTATAATCATATAGAAAGGTTTTGTTTATTTTTTTTTGTTAGATTGCAACAGAAAAAGGAAAGAATAATGCGGGAACCGATTTTAAAAGCAGTTGCTATGCCGCCCAGAATCTTTTGGGCGCCGTTTTTGCCGGCATTAGTGAATCTGATGATTCAGTTTCCTTTTATGTTTATAGGAATGGGCTTATATGATATGAATCCTTTGGTTTCTGTCGTTCCGATTATTATTGCTCATGTAATTCTGATTATTTATGGTTCCCGTGAACCGCATTTATCTGCGATGGTGCGGGCATTCGGGCCGATGGCCGGCGGTTCTAAGAATATTTATAAGAGTAAAGGAACTAAACTTGCCCCCTGAAAGTATTTTTTCCATTTTTATTCAAAGCCTGGGAACCGGTGAAGTTCTGGTCAGTATTCTGGGGATAATTTCCGCTGCCGCATTTGCGGGGCTGCTGGCGACAAAACTGGGGGAATTGCTGCTGCCCAAACCGCGGGAAACGCAAGTCAGTGATTTTTTGCCGTTTGAACGGTTGAAAGAAGACGGGACGACAATAGAATGTCATGACGGTTCTTTAGTCCGCGTTTTCGCCGTTAAAGGGGCTGACGTCGCCATGATTCAGCCGGAATTGCGCATGAATATGTTGGAAGCGCGCAAAAGCTTTATTGATGCGATGGGCGATTTAAATGTCACCGTACGCGTTTTGACTATTCGGGAAATGATTCCTCTGGGAGAGGAAGTTCGCCATGAAAATCCTATTTTAGCCGCAATTGCTGATCAATGGACAGAAAATCTCAGCCGTGTTTTCCGGAATAAACATTATATTGTTTTGTCGGTTAAAGAACGTAAAAATCATGATCGTGATTTAGCGCAGGCGGCACAGGCTTTAACGTCAATTTTGGATATGTATGAACCGACGCAGCTGTTTGAAACAAAGGGAAGCGATCTGGATCAAAGCCCGTTTACTTTTTTTGCCCGCTTATGCAGTCCCGTAACGATGCCGCATCCCCGAATCGGTTCAATGGAAGGGGCAGAACTGAAATCCATGTTGACGGCGGATTATATTCACTTTACCGGCGACGAAGGGCTGATCCGGTTTTTTAAGGGAGATTACGAACTGTTCGGTATCGTGATGGGTATCCGCAGTTCCGGCGATTATATGGACGAACAGATGGTTTCGGATCTGTTGTCTATTAATGTTGAAGTGACGATGCTGCATACGGTAACGCCTATTCCGAAAATTCAGGCGTTGGCTCTTTTGATGCAGCAAAAGCGTATGACCAGAGTCACCAGCTTTTCCGGTTCAACGATTGATCAGTATGACGAAGCCATTGAATTGATTGATTCGGCGGATAGCGATACTCAGACATTATGCCATTATTCTATGACATTGTTTATTTTTGGCATGTCAAAAGATGAAATCGAATTCGGACAAATGGAAGTTGAACGTATCTGCCGTTTATATGGCGTTACGCCGGTTCGTGAAGGCTGGATTGCGCAGGCATCTTTCTTTGCTCAATTCCCAACATACGATATTTACCCCAGAACATATTCTTACTTGTCCCGCGCTGTTGCAACGGCAATTAATCTGGAAAAAGCACCGGAAGGCAATGCCAGCAGCGACTGGGGCCCCGGGCCGATTACTATTTTCAGAACGATCAGCGGGACGGCGTATCGCTGGCAATTCCATGTGACGGCTGCCGCGAACGCTGTGGCACACTGTATTTTGCTGGGGTCAACCGGTCAAGGTAAAACGACGTTGCTGGCTTTTTTGGCCGGACAGGCCATGCGTCACCGCGATCTGCGCGTTTACTTCTTTGACCGCCATAGAGGTGTGGAAGTTTTCTGCCGTGCGATTCAGGGGGCTTATGTTAATTTTGACGGTGATAAAGATTCAACGTCGATGAATCCTTTTTCCTGCCGCGATACGCCTGAAAACAGAGCATTTTTGCGCCGTTGGCTAAAAGCGATTACAATGGTTGACGATGCGGTTTCGGAAAAAGAAATCGCCCGCGCGGTTACGACGGCTTTTGATTACCTGCGTCCGGAAGAAAGAACGTTGAAAAATCTGCATAAAAGCTGTTTTTCGCCGACAGGGGCGATGCGTCGCGAATTATTCCGTTGGGTCAATGATCAGCAGTACGGGTTGATCTTTAATTCTCCGAATGATACTTTGGATATGACGGCGCGCTTTATTGCGTTTGACTTTACTCATATTTTTGAAGACGAAATTCTTGCGCCCGCGGTTATCAGTTATATTATGCAGCGTATTCACAGCGTTTCCGGCGATACGGGCGATCCCAGCCTGATTATGATCGACGAAACCGCGCCGATGTTGAAACACCCGATGTTCCGCGATCAGTTTGTGATCGGTCTTCAGGAAGGCCGTAAGAAACGCCAAGCTTATCTGTGCGCGTTCCAACAGCCGAATATTGTAGATTCGCTGGGAATGGGCGAGGTAATCCGCGGTCAATGTCAGACGGTGATTTTTTTCCGCAATCCGCAGGGAATGGAAGAAGATTATGAAAACTGGCGTTTGACTCCGCATGAACGCGATTTTGTATTCGGTCGTTCTTTTAAAGAGTTAAAGTATGCAATTCTGGTTGCGCGCCCCGCCGTCGGCGAGTCTGTTATTTTAGACGTGAATCTGAGCGGTCTGGGGCCGTTTTTGAAACTTTATTCTTCAGGACGCAAGCACGTATTGCTGGCAGAACAGCTGATGAAAGAATACGGTCCGGAAGGATTTGTCGAAAAATATCTGGAAGTTGCATAATAACAAATCGGGCGATCGCCCGATTTTGTCTTTTTTTTGTCATAATTGCCTTAATAAAAACCATTGTTTTGCCACAATTCTATGGTTAAACTATAGTTAGTAAATAAAGCTGCGCGCAAAGCTGTAAATATAAAAGGAGGCTTCTATGACCTATTCAAAGAAAACAGCGATTTTTGGTTTGATTGCGGTTTCTTTTCTGTTCCGTAGTGAAACGGCCGGTGCTATCCCCATTCCGACAATCGGAGGAGAATTGGCAACGCAGATCGATCAGTTGACGAAACATATCGATGAACTGAAGAAAGTAAAAGATCAGATTACCAACGGTATTGAACAAGCAAAGTCCATGGGTGACAAATTAAGTATGGACGCATTGAAAAGTTTTGCTTCCGGCCAGTTGAAGTCAGCTTTAAGCGGCGGCATAAAAGCGGTGGAAATCCCGCAGGAAATGAGCGCTGCCGGCTTTTCCGATGAAGTAATGAAAGATCCGGAAAAAGTAATGAATGCCCTTGAGCAGGTTAAAGGTAAAGTCGGAATCGAAGCAAGGCAGGCATGTTGGGATGCGCGCGAAAGCATGAAAAAGAAATTGTCCATGTCGGGATTGGCAAATTCTTTCGCGTTACAGCAAAGCCTGGCCAGCGGAGAAGATATGAAAAAAGCGCAGGAAGCTTCAAGCGCTTCTGATGATCAGATGCAACTGATGGGGGCAAATACCGCAACGCTGAAGGTTTTGTACCAACAAGCTGCTTCATCAGTCATGATGCAGGCAAATTCTTTAGCTTCATCAACCATTGCCAGCATGTGCGACTGACGCAGAACCTCTAATTAAGATGGAGAAAAAAAATGTTACGTAAATACGCTCTTATTGCTTCCGTCTTAGCTGCGTTGGGAACACCGTCGGCTGCCAAAGCCCAGACGACAATGGACGTCGCCATGAAAATTCAGGCTATTTTGGATCAGTTGTCGGAAATCCGTTCGGGGCTAAAACAGGTGCAGTCCAGTATGAACATTGAAACCATGCTGCAAAATTTGGGCGGAAACGGCGATTGGAAAGCTATGTTGAAGAACGCGGCCGGCGGCATTTTTGATAAAAATGCGGAAAAAGGCGGAACCAAGCAGGCTTTGCTGCTGTTGCCCGAAGGGTTGGCCGAAAAAGCTGATGATGTTGACGCCGCAGCTGACTGGATGAAAGAAAACCTTTTTCTGCAAAAAGAAAATGTGTCGATGTCTGAACGAGATGAGCTGAATAAGCAAAGAATTGAATTTAAATATACGGCGTTGGCGTCCGGATACGGTAAAGCGGTGGCAACGCGTAAACAACTGGATAAAGATCTCGCTTCCATTGAAAAGCTGCGGCAAGATGCGGAAAGTAAGGAATCGGAAACGGATTTACAAAATGAAATCAATAAGATTGCTTTACTGAAATTGGAACAAGCCAATTACCAACAGCTGTTGATGGCGACGAGATCACATGTGGAAGGCGCTTCCGATCTTTTAAATGTTTCCCAAAAATCAAATGCCATTTCTGATGGTGAAAGCCAAGAAGAAGCCGGCAAAGGGGAAGGAACTGAAAAGGAAAAAAGTAAGCTGGAACAGACTATCGATAATGTAAAAGACAAAGTTGACGCCGCGAAAGATAAAGTTGAAGAACAGGTCGACAAGGTAAAAGACAAGGTTGACGCTGCGAAAGACAAAGTTGAAGAACAGGTCGATAAGGTAAAAGACAAGGTTGACGCCGCGAAAGACAAAGTTGAAGAACAAGTCGATAAGGTAAAAGACAAGGTTGACGCCGCGAAAGACAAAGTTGAAGAACAAGTCGATAAAGCAAAAGGAAAAGTAAATGATGCCGTAAAACAGGCTTCTGCAAAAATTTCCGGCGGTAAATCAAGCGAGTCAGATGGGTAGAAAGGAAGAGAACAATGAAAAAGCAAATACTTTTAACCGGAATGCTGACGATATCTCTTCTGATTCCCGTATCAGAAGCGAAAGCTCAGGGCTGGCCGACATTTGACGTTGCCAAACTGGCTTCCCTGATTACCAATCTGGTCGGTCGTTTTCAGCCGATCCCGCAGGTATTAAGCCGTGTCAATCAGGTAAAAACGACGATGTCGCAGATTCAGGCGGTTGGCCAGGCGGCGATGTCCGGCGATTTGAAATCAATCGGTCAGGCTGCTTCGGGAGCTCTGAAGTCAGGGGCGTTTACAGGCGGAAAAGAGATAGATGTTGTGAAAGCAGCTGAAGGAAAAGCCGAAGATGCCATGAAGGCAATTAAAGAAAAAATGTTTTTTCTGCAAGATCGGTCTCCTTCTATGGAAGAAAGCAGAGAAATTGATAAGGCCAGAAAAGAATTCAAAAAAGCCGCCAATTCAGAAGCGCTTTCAATTTCTTTGTATATGGCTATAAATGCTGCAGAACAATCGGAAGAACGCTTTAAAAAGGCAGATGAGGCTATGAAAAATGCCGAAACGCTTCAAGACAGCGTTAATGCGAATACAATGATGATTATGAACGGCAATTATGAACGTTTAAATCAAATCGCCTTAAAACTGGCCGAACTGCAAAAAACAACGTCAACCTTAATCAGTTCCACGCCCAGCAGCGGCTTCAAAAAGCCGGAACCGATAAAAGGACTGAAATTAAGATCAGGGGAAGTATATTCCGTAGAAGAAAAGGATGAAATCGATGTTGACTTTGAATAAAATGAAAAAAACGTTCTTGGCCGTCGGTTTGGTGCTGGCTTTTTCTTCTTCGCCGGCTCAGGCGGGGTGTATGCCGATCAATCCGATTTGCCTGTTCAAAATGATTTTAAAGGCAACGCCCGGAATGCCGGTTTTCGATTTTGCTTCGGTGCCCGCGATTATTCCGCATGTCCCTGCCGCTTTGTTAAAGGAAGGGCAGGCCAAGTTAAAAGAAGTTGCTGATAACGCTTTGGAAAAAGTCCGTTCCGGAGAATTGCCGTCAATGGCTGATATTAAACTGGATATGCCCAGTTTTGAAGGAATCGCTCAGCCGGAAAATCAAGAATATTCCTCTTTAGAGGCTTTCCCTGAGATGGATAGCGAGGATCCTTTAGAGATCGCCAAAGCCATAGAAGTCATTTTTCTGCGTCCCGGTTGGGATCAGGAAGGTTCTGCGATGACACAGTATGATAAACTTCTGTCGAATTATTATCAGGGACGTTTTAAATACAATAATCTTGTCGAGATCGCCGGATACACGGCCTTTATGCAGAATAAGTTGGAAGAACTGATGGTTGTTGCCGAAGATATTCAGAAACAAATTGAAAGCGCTGATGATTTAAATAAAGCGCAGCGCGCAAACTATTCGGCACATTTGATGGAATATCAGCTGATGATTGTTTATAATCAGCTGTTGGCTGCCGGATTGCAACTGGATACGGCAAACACTCTGAGCGATGGTATACTTTTAGACCAGCCTATTTTCGGCAATATGTAGCCAATTCTAGAAAGAGAGGAGAAAAAAAATGAAACCTTCTTTGAAAAAAACGCTGATGACGGTAACGATATTGTCTGCCGGATTCTTTGCTCTTTCTTCCAGCTCGGCTTATGCCGATTATAAAAAGCCGGAAGTAAAGAAAACAGCCTCTAACACCAGTTTTCAACAATATCCGAAACTGGGTGAAGTCAAAGACGACGTAAATACGGCGCTTGACCTGCACCAGACTGCCGCTTCGCTGCTTTCGGAAAAGCAACAGCTGGAAGAATACAAGGAAAGTATTGAAAAATACAATGAAATTGAACGCCGTTTGGCGCAAAACATACAATGCAATATTTCTCAGTTGAAAGAACATTTTTCTGACGGCGACGCTGTTTGGAAAAAAGTTTCCGCCTGGGCTGAAGACAGCGCTTCTACGCTGTTGGCGGAAGCTTCCGATTCTTTGGGCGACGAAGAATCTTCTTCGCAGTTAAGCGCGCTGGAAAGCAAGATTAATACCGGCGATTCATCGGAAGACGCTTCTACGTCGGTAACGACGGATTCCGATTCTCCGTATTCTTCGATTAACGAAAACACGACGACGCAGGAAGCAATGGCGATGGTTAACGCCGGTACGGCCGAAGCGGAATCTGCCACCACCGACATGGATATGGCCGAAGCGTCCGCATACGGCAAGGTTCGTTGGGACGTCGGCAACACGGTTTTAAAGGACGTTTATGCCAACCCCAAAAAATGGGGTAAATTGGCGAAACCGTTCACGCCGTGGGTTGATCAAAAGCACGTTTACGACGTGTATTTGAACAACTTCTATGAAGAAATGGAAAAAAATTATTCCAGAGTTTATTATACAACCGGAGAAGGCGGTATCAGTATTTCTCATACTCGTTCTTTCCCCGCTCGCCCGAAACTGAGCGCGTCGGATTCTTATCTGCCGGAAGATCATTATAACGGCGAAGTTCCGGATATAAAGGTATCCACGACGCAATACAGGGACGCTACGGCTTCGGTTGACGACAAATGGTGCGGTTCCACAAACGGTATGAAAAACGAATGTGCCCGCGTTAACAAAGGTAAACTGTATCAGCAGCATTTGGCTTATGTGGCGGCATTGCAGGCTATTCCTTTGAAGAGCGGCTATTCCGCCCCGAAAATGGAAGCGCCGTATCTGCCGCAGAAACCTTTGCCGCCCTGGCGTGAATCCGTTTATATCATGAACGTGGAAAAACAGATTCCGGAAATGGCCTCCGATTTGCCGGATCCGTGGTTTAAGGTAACACAGTCGATTGAAAACTTTACTTCCGACGGCGAATTGTCGAATCTGGTTGAAAGACACGGTAATACCGTGCGTTACCGACCGGAAGACTATAATGCCGAAACAGGGGAAATCAAGAATAACTCCGACGGCACGCCCAGAATGCCGCTGCCTTTGATGACGAACCGGATCAGTTCTTATCTGATGCTGGTTTCCGCCAAAGAAGAGCAGGAACCGATCAAAGACAGAGCCGTGGCTTCGATCAAGGAAATGAACGAAAATATTATTGCCACTTTGGAAAAAGCGGGATACACGGTTCCCAATCCGGCGACATTTGATCTGGCAAACGAAGCGGATTACAACATGGCTTTGCGGAAAATGGAAGAACTGCAAAACGCGAAAATCAATTCCGCCAAAGCTAAAATGGAAAATCTGCGCGCTTCGTTCGGCGGAAAACTGCTGCCGTCCGTGACGCAAATTCTGCAGGAAGAAACGACGACAATGGACGCTTTGCAGAAAGACACGGAATTCCTGATCGGTGTAACGCGTGATAATGCCGCGGAAATTAATTCACTGCTGTTGACGGCGGCGGCGGACGCTACGGCCAACCAGACGTATAAAGAAAATCTGGAAAACAGTATGGAAGATCTGGCGCCGATTCCGCCGATCGGCTGTCCGGTACTGTAACAGATTGAAAATATACGGAAAAAGCCTTTCATTTTTAATGGAAGGCTTTTTTGATTCTGCCGGCGGTTTTGATTATTCTGTTTGAAAAGAAAATTGTTTGTTGCTATAAAAGAATGTTTATAAAAAAATATGTTGCTGCAAAAAGCAAAGATTTTTAAACGGAAGGAATTATGGCGAAGAAGATCAATAAAGCGGAACTGGCGCAGAAATATGCGTCAGCTCTGTTTGACGAAGCTGTGGCGCATGATCAGGTTGATGCCGTCGCCGGGGAAGTACGCGAACTGACGCAATTAATATCGGACAGCCCCGAATTTAAACGGTTGATCACATCTCAGTTGGTCAGTGCGCAAAGCCGCCGCAAAGGAATTGAACTGGTGTCCGATCAGGCGGGATTATCCGATTCGACGCGTCGGTTTTTAGGTGTTTTGATTGAAAACGGCCGTTTGTCTCTTTTTCCTGAAATCGAACCTGCTTTTATACGGTTATATGAAGAATACAAAGGGGTTTTGCCTGTTTTTGTTGTTTCGGCGCAGACGCTGAACGATGCGTCGCGCCGGCGTCTGGCGGAAGTGCTGAAAAAGATTTTTAATAAGGATATCCGCCTGAATATTACGGTTAATCCGTCTTTGATCGGCGGACTGACGGTGCAGGTCGGGTCTTTTATGGCGGACGCTTCCGTGAAAACGAAATTGCAGAAACTTAATCTTGTTATGAAAGGTGTCGGGATATGAATCTCCAAGCGACGGAAATTTCATCTTTATTAAAGGAACGTATTGAAAATTTCGGGGCCGAACCGGATATGTCCGAAGTCGGGCAGGTGCTGTCTGTCGGTGACGGGATTGCACGTATTTACGGTTTGGACAGGGTTCAGGCCGGCGAACTGGTTGAGTTTGAAGGCGGCTTGAAAGGAATGGCTCTAAACCTGGAAACCGACAGCGTCGGCGCCGTTGTTTTCGGACAGGACGCCGGAATTCACGAAGGGGAAACCGTCAAACGTACGGGGGAAATCGTCAATGCGCCCGTCGGAATGAATCTGCTGGGCCGTGTCGTAGACGCTTTGGGGAATCCGATTGACGGCAAAGGACCGATTGACGCGGCTGAATATCGCGCCGTTGACGTCAAAGCGCCCGGTATTATTACACGCCGCAGCGTGCATGAACCGTTGCAGACAGGATTAAAAGCGATCGATTCCCTGATTCCGATCGGACGCGGTCAGCGCGAACTGATCATCGGCGACCGTCAGACGGGTAAAACGGCGATCATTCTGGACACGATTATTAACCAGAAAACACTGAATGATCAGGCGAAAAATGATAAAGAAAAAATGTTCTGCATTTATGTCGCCATTGGTCAGAAACGTTCAACGGTTGCTCAGGTGATGCACATTCTGGAACAATACGGCGCGCTGGATTATACGATTATCGTGGCGGCTACGGCTTCGGAATCGGCGCCTTTGCAGTTTATTGCGCCGTATACGGGCTGCGCGATGGGTGAATATTTTCGTGACAACGGCATGCACGCGGTCGTGTTTTATGACGATTTGTCCAAACACGCCGTCGCTTACCGTCAGATGTCTTTGCTGCTGCGCCGTCCGCCCGGCCGTGAAGCTTATCCCGGCGACGTATTTTATTTGCATTCCCGCCTGTTGGAACGCGCGGCAAAAATGAATGACGAATTAGGGGCCGGGTCTTTGACGGCTCTGCCCGTCATTGAAACGCAAGCCGGCGACGTGTCCGCTTATATTCCGACGAATGTCATTTCCATTACGGACGGGCAGATTTTTTTGGAAAGTGCGCTGTTCTATCAGGGGGTTCGCCCGGCGGTCAACGTCGGAATTTCTGTTTCCCGCGTAGGCTCTGCCGCGCAGATTAAGGCGATGAAGCAGGTGGCCGGCTCGATTAAGCTGGAATTGGCGCAGTATCGTGAAATGGCGGCTTTTTCGCAGTTTGCTTCAGATTTGGATCCGGCGACGCAAAAGCTGCTGAACCGCGGTTCTCGCCTGACCGAGCTGTTAAAACAAAAGCAGTATCACCCGATGCCCGTTGAAGAAGAAGTCGTATCAATTTTTACGGGGATTCGCGGGTATTTGGACGATCTGCCCGTTGAAAAGATTTCCCGTTTTGAAACGGAAATGCTGACGCAGTTAAAGGCGACGGTTCCTTCGGTATTGGAATCGATTCGCGAAGAAAAGGTGCTGACGCCGGAAACAGAAGACGATCTGCGTTACTTCTTAGATGATTTTATCAAGAAGTTTTCTTAATTTTCTAAGGATACGCCCATGGCAAATTTAAGAGAACTGCGAAATCGTATCGCTTCTATTAAATCGACGCGCAAAATCACGTCGGCGATGAAGATGGTTGCCGCTTCCCGTTTGCGTCAGTCGCAGCAGGCGATTGAAGATTCGGGATATTTTACCGCTTCTTTAGGGCGGATTGTTCTGCGGCTGGGAAAAACGGTTTCTTATCTGCGGGCTCAGGACATTGCGAACGGCATTGCGCCGCGTTATGAAATGCCGCGTCTGATTACGGGCGACGGCGAAGATCAGCGGCATTTGGTGATTATTTTCGCGTCTTCCCGCGGGCTGTGCAGCGGTTTTAACCTGAACATTGTCAAAAAAGCGGCGCAGTTTATAGAACATCTGCAGTCTCAGGGACGGGTCGTTCGCCTGATCTGCGTGGGATCAAAAGCGACGGATTTGCTGCGTGAACAGTTCGGCAAACAAATCGTGGCGACGTTTAACAGTCGTGTCAGCGCGTCCGACCAGCTGGCCGATGCGGAAAACATGGCGATGCATCTGATCAGCATGTTTGAAAAGGGAACGATTGACGCCTGTTCTGTGGTTTACAATCATTTTCATTCCGCTATTTCGCAGGAAGTCCGGATCCGTCCGATTGTTCCGATTCAGGCGGCGCGTATTCTGCAGCCGTTTACCGGTGAAAATCCGTGGGGATTTCTGATTGACGGCAGCGAAGGCAGTACGTTTCAGCTGCAGCGTCCTTCGCGGACCAAAAGCGGATCGCTGGGATTAAACAAAGGAATTGTCCGCGGCATCGGCGGCGCCAGAGTTAAAGCGCAAAGCCAGTATAAAACGACGCAGGAACGCCGGATATTGGGAACGGACGGGATCAGCGAAGAACCTTTGCTGAATATTAATCCTTTGGAATACGATTATGAACCTGAAAATCCGCAGGAACTGTTGAACGCTTTGCTGCCGGAAATGCTGACGTCGTTGATTTTCCGTTCTTCGCTGGAATCTGCGGCTTCTGAAAACGGGGCGCGCATGACGGCGATGGACAACGCGACAAACAACGCTGCGGATATTATTGATGATCTGACACTTTTGTATAACCGGACGCGTCAGGCGATGATCACAAGCGAGTTAACGGAAATTATTTCGGGTGCGGAAGCACTTTAACATTATTGATTTGAAGGACAGGAGCTGAAAAGAATGGCTAAAAACAGTATCGGACACGTTGCCCAGGTAATGGGCGCTGTTGTAGACGTAAAGTTCGACGATGAAAAAGATCTGCCGTCTATTCTTTCCGCATTGGAAACAAAACTGGGGGACAAGAATTTGGTTTTGGAAGTCGCCCAGCAGCTGGGGGAATCTGTTGTACGCTGTATCGCGATGGATTCGACCGACGGCCTTATGCGCGGTCAGGAAGTCATTGATACCGGCGCGCCTATTTCTGTTCCGGTCGGCCCGAAAACGCTGGGCCGTATTATGAATGTTTTGGGGGAACCCGTTGACAACCGCGGCCCGATTGAAGGGGTGCGCCGCGATCCGATTCACCGTGATCCGCCGCCTTTTGTTGACCAGGCGACTTCGACGCAGATGTTGACGACGGGAATTAAAGTGATTGACCTGCTGGAACCGTATGCCCGCGGCGGCAAGATCGGTCTGTTCGGCGGCGCCGGCGTCGGAAAAACGGTTTTGATTATGGAATTAATCAATAACGTTGCCAAAGGACACGGCGGTTATTCCGTTTTTGCGGGTGTCGGCGAAAGAACGCGCGAAGGCAACGATTTGTATAACGAAATGATCGAATCCGGCGTTATTGACGTAAAAGGCGATAATTCAAAAGCGGCTTTGGTTTACGGACAGATGAACGAATCGCCGGGCGCGCGTGCCCGCGTCGCGTTGACGGGACTGACGGTGGCGGAATATTTCCGCGATGTTGAGCATCAGGACGTTTTGTTGTTCGTTGATAATATTTTCCGCTTTACGCAGGCCGGTTCCGAAGTATCCGCTTTGCTGGGGCGCATTCCGTCCGCCGTGGGATATCAACCGACATTGGGAACGGATATGGGCGCGATGCAGGAACGCATTACGTCAACAAAGGAAGGTTCCATTACGTCCGTTCAGGCCGTATACGTGCCGGCCGACGACCTGACCGACCCGGCGCCGGCAACGACGTTCGCGCATTTGGACGCGACGACGGTATTAAGCCGTTCAATCGCCGAACTGGGGATTTATCCTGCGGTGGATCCGCTGGAATCGACCAGCCGTATTTTGGATCCCGCGATCGTCGGCGAAGAACATTACGGCGTCGCGCGCGAAGTACAGCGTATTTTGCAGCAGTATAAAGCTTTACAGGATATTATTGCTATTTTGGGTATGGACGAATTGGGCGAAGAAGACAAACTGGTTGTTTCTCGCGCTCGTAAAATTCAGCGTTTCCTGTCCCAGCCGTTCCATGTCGGCGAAGTTTTTACGGGTATTCCGGGACGTTATGTCGAATTGGAAGATACGATTAAAGGCTTTAAGGGCATTGTCGAAGGCAAGTATGACCATTTACCCGAACAGGCGTTCTTTATGGTCGGAACAATCGAAGAAGCCGAAGAAAAAGCCAAGAAAATGTCAGCCAACGTTCGTTTCAAAAAGGCGGAAGAATAAATGGGTGAACAGGATTCGATTTTTGTTAAAATGCTGATTCCGCAAAAGCCTTTTTCCGTTAAGGAAGTGCTGAGCGTTGAAATTCCGGCGGTGGACGGGCCGTATCTGATACTGCCCCGCCGCGCGCCGGCAATGAAATTGTTAAAGGACGGATTGGTTACTTTAGTCAATGCGGATCAGAACAAAAAAGAAAAATACTTTATTTCCGCGGGAATCGCGAAGATCCGCGATAATGCCTGCACTATCCTGACGCATAATGTTTTAAACGTTGAAGAAGTCAAAATCGACGAGATTAAAAAAAGTTTGGAAGCATACAGAGAAAAAGAAAACAAAGAAACGCATTTAGATGAAATTGATCAGAAAAAAGCCGCTTTTCTCCAAATGATTGCAGGGTATTTTGCGAAGTGAACTTTATCAGAAGTTAAGTCCGGATAATAAAGAAAACTTTCCTGCCGATCGGCGGGAAGAAAGAGAAGAACGTGTTTTTAAATTAAAAGTCCTGCACTGTTTCCGGGAAACATGGAAATTGGCGGTTCCCGTCGTTATTGCCCGGCTGGGGGCGATCGGCATGACATTGGTGGATACGGTTTTTGTCGGCCGATATGGGACGCAGGATCTGGCATACCAGAGTATTGCCGGAACACTGCATACTTTGTTGTTGTCTGTCGCTATGGGATTGCTGCAGGGAACAATCGTTTTGACGGCAAATGCTTTCGGTCAGGGAAAATACCGTGAATGCGGCACGGTGCTGCGCCGGTCTGTTCCCTATGCTTTGTTTATCGGCATTTTTCTGATGATTATTTGCCTGCCGTCGGAATTTGTGATGAATCTGCTGGGGCAGCCGCCCGATGTCGCGCAGGGCAGCGCCAAAGTGTTATCCGTTTATGCTTTGGGAATACCGTTTACGCTGTTATTTTTTGTCATGTCGTCATTTTTGGAAGGCACAAAACGCCCGCTGCCCGGCATGGTCATGATTTTGCTGGCAAATGTTATTAATATCTTTGCCAATTACGCTTTTGTTTACGGACATTACGGTTTTCCGGCGATGGGGGCCGTCGGGTCGGCGGTGGCGACAACGCTGATCCGCGTGATTTTAGCCGTCGGCATGTTCATTATTGTTTTCTGTATTGATGAAAACGACTTATACGGCGTATGGGTAAAACCCGAAAAAAACAGGGAAGAAAACAGACGGATCCGCAGTGTCGGTTATGGCGCGGCCGTTACGATCGGCGTTGAAGAAGGATCTTATTCCGCGGTTAACATTATGGCCGGCTGGTTGGGGGCGTTGGCGCTGGGCGCATATACGATCATGCTGAACGTATCGACGAATGTGTTTGTGCTGGCCAGCGGTGTCGGAACGGCTTCGGCGGTTTTAATGGGGATAGCTAAAGGTAAAAAATCCGTTCTGGAAATGAAAATCGTCGGCTATACGGCGCTGTTTTTTAATCTGGCAATTATGCTTTTTTGTTCGGCTTTGTTTTTGTTATGCCCGAATTTTATCGCTTCTGTTTATACCAAAGATCCCGAATTGGCCGACATGACGGTGCCGCTGGTGATGATCTGCTCTTTGTTATGTATTTTTGACGGAACTCAGCAGGTTATGGTCAACGTTTTGCGCGGCGCGGTCGATATTCTGATCCCGACAATTTGCCAGGGTGCTGCTTTTATTTTTATTATGCTGCCTTTAATCTGGCTGTTTTCCTTTAAATGGGATTATGGCGTTATGGGCATGGCGTATGCGATGATTATCGCCTGCGCCTGCGCGGCAGTGTTTCTGATTGTCCGGTTTGTTTTGATTTGCCGGCATTACGAAACCGAAGGATTTGAACGTTAAAATCTGTTTGACGTAAGTCTTTCTTGCTTTTTATGTATATTTTTTTTATCCTGATAACATATGTGGCTAAGTTGCCGCAGCAGTGCCGGTAAACAGGCGCGGAGCCGTGAGAAGCTCTTAAGTGGCGGTGTTTGATATGAACGCCGTATAATCCATTTTGTAAATTACAAAATGGAATTATATCCCCGATTTCATTGTTATGGTCGGGGAGGCTTTGACGTATGTTCAGACGCCTTGCCGATCGGTGAGGGGTTAAAGGTCAAGCGTCATTCCACTTAATGATTCTCAACTCTCCGACCGCCTGCAACTTAGGCGGTTTTATAGGGAGGGGTGAGTTTGATTCCATATATTCTGATTCAGGCAGGCGGCCGCGGTTCGCGGTTGGAAACGTTGACGGCGAACAAGCCTAAGGCGTTGGTTCCTATAGATAACCTGCCGATGATTTTCCATTTGTTCAAAAAATATCCGGATTCAAAGTTTAAAATTATTGCTGATTATAAAAAAAATGTGCTGAAAAAGTATTTAAAAACCTTTGCCAAAGTTGATTATGAAGTTATTGAAGCAAATAAAACCGGAACCTGTTCGGGAATTGGCGACACATTAAAAAATATTCCGGACAAAATTCCTTTTATGCTGATTTGGTGTGATTTAGTTTTATCTGAAGTCGTTATACCGTCTGATTTAACACAAAATTATATCGGTATTTCCAAGAACTTTTCTTGTCGTTGGTCATATGTCAATAATATATTTAAAGAGGAAATATCTCAAGAAAACGGCGTTGCGGGATTGTTTTTATTTAAGGATAAATCTCAAATTTCAGATATTCCGGCGTCAGGTGAATTCGTTAAATGGCTGTCGACAAAAAATCTGTCTTTTGAACGGCTGGATATGCGCGGCGGATTGGAAATCGGCACAATGTTTTCTTATTTTCAAAACGAACTGAACAAGCCTAAATGTCGTCCGTTTAATAAAATGGAATTTAAGGACGATATCGTATTGAAATATCCGATAGACGAACAGGGGCGCAAATTAGCCGCCGACGAAATCGACTGGTATAAAAAAGTCATCGGATTGGGCTATACGAACATTCCAAAAATTTACGGTTATGATCCGTTGGTTATGGAAAAAATCAAGGGCGAGAACATCTTTAATTATGCTTTTCTGACAAAGGGATTTAAACGGGCATTGTTGATAGAAATCGTTGACGCGTTGAAACGGTTGCACACGCTTGTCCCGTCAGTTGATGCCAATATTGAAGACTGCGAAAACAATTATCTGACAAAAACCTTTGACCGATTATCCGTTGTACAAAAACTTGTTCCATTTGCACAAAACGGCACAGTTGTCATTAACGGAAGGAAATGCGCTAATATTTTTGCGGTTAAGGATAAAGTTATTGCCGATATAAGGACGATGTATCCGAATAAATTTCATCTGATACATGGGGATTGTACATTTCATAATATGATGATTGAAACAAAAGGTGTTCGTCCGATATTGATTGATCCACGCGGTTATTTCGGCGCGACAAAGCTGTTCGGCGATGTTGATTATGATTGGGCAAAGCTGTATTACAGCATTGTCGGAGACTACGATCAGTTTAATCGTAAAAACTTTTCGCTGGAAATCAAGGAAGACTCCGTTGATTTGGAAATCGTGTCTAACAATTGGAGGAATTTGGAAAACGACTTTTTTTTAATAACAGGCTCAAACAGGAAAAAAATAAAGCTGCTGCACGCTTTGATTTGGCTTAGTTTAACGACATACGCTTGGGAAGATTACGACGCGATCTGCGGAGCTTTTTATAAGGGATTGTTTGAACTTCAGGAATATTTGGACAATGTCGGCTGAATTAAAATTGTCAACTTTAGGACACACTTGGATATTTGACGTTGACGGGACGATTTGCATTCATAACGGGTATAAAAACGGCGGAGACAGACTGTTAGACGGTGTACGGGAATTATTCGCGCAGATTCCGAATCAGGATATGATAATTTTTATTACATCGCGCAAGGTGGAAGAAAAAGAACGTTTGGAAAAGTTCTTAAAAGAAAACGGCTTGCGCTTTAATCATATCATTTTCGATGCGCCCTTTGGGGAAAGGATTTTAATTAATGATGATAAACCCGGCGGCCTGAAATGTGCCTGCGCTGTGAATAAAAAAAGAAACGAAGCCCTGAGTGTAAAGATAAAGATCGAAGAGAGGATATAAAGTGAAATTAAGTGAAATAAAGCTTGACCATAAAAAAATATATTTTTTAATTCCACTTTCAAGAGGGGATGTATTTATTTCAATCTTTTTTATCAGATGGGTAAAAGAAACACGAAAAACAGAGACTGTTTTAATTATTAAAGAAGAACATGCATTTATTGCTGAAATGCTTCAAATGCCGTTTATTTGTGCTGATTTCACACACGAAGAAGTGTCTTCGTTAGATATAGAATTAACTCCGGAAAAAGGAAAAATTTTTTTAGTATCGAGCGTTTTGCACAAAGAATTGCCGGTTGAGTCAACACATATGCTTTCTTTTTATAAGATGCTGTTTGATATGCCTTTTGACGCAAAAATGGATTTTCATTTTCCAATTCCTGCGCTGATGCCTGATTTGGTAAATAAAATCGAAAAAATTGCGCCGTTGAACAAAATAGTTTTGTTTTCTCCGCAAGCTATTACACTTCCCGCTTTAGAAAAAAAGTATTGGGAATGTTTGGCTGAAGAAGTAAAAAAACAAGGATTTACAGTTATTTCAAGTGTCTTAAATGAACAAGAGGCTGTCAAAGGAACTGTTTACATTAAATTAAACTGTGAAGAAGCTCTTCAGCTGGCATATCATTGTCATGCTGTTTACGCTTTGCGCAGCGGTTTTGCGGATATGTGTTTTCAGCTGGGGAAAAAATTGACAGTTGTCTATCCTTCATTTGACGCGTATCGTATCTACGGAATGAAGAAGCTTTTCAACAGAGATGATATTGTTGAAAAGATCGTCAATGTTGAAAAAAAAGAGGAAACGAAATTTTATTTGTTGAAAAAAATTCATATTGCTTCTCTCTTTAAGCAAAAAGATGAAGTTTGTTTTTTTATTTGTTATCTGCCAGTTATTAAAATTAAAAGACAGCTGTATAGAACAAATTTCTATCTGTTTGGTTTGCCGATATTTTCAAAGAAAATAAAAAGAACAGGATATCTCATTTAGCTATAATGTTTTTTTCCAGCGCTTCGACCGTGTTTTCCAACAGCATGGCGATGGTCATCGGGCCGACGCCTTTGGGAACCGGCGTAATCGCCGAACATTTATCAAAGCAGTCGTCAAAATCAACATCGCCGCACAGTTTTCCGTCGTCCAGACGGTTAATACCGACGTCGATGACAACCGCGCCTTCTTTGATCCAATCGGCTTTGACTGTTTTCGGTTTTCCGACGGCGGCGACCAGAATGTCAGCGTTACGGCACAGTCCGGGCAGATTTTTCGTTTTGGAATGAGCCGTCGTCACCGTGCAGTTTTCACGCAGCAATAATTGAGCCATCGGTTTGCCGACAATGACGGAACGGCCGATTACAACGGCGTTTAATCCGGTCAGGTCTTGTTTTGCCTGATGAATTAATTTCAGGCAACCTTTGGGCGTGCAGGCAACGGGAGCGGGTTCTCCGATCATCAGGCGCCCCAGATTTAAAGGGTGAAAACCGTCGACGTCTTTGGCCGGATCAATCGCTTGCAAAATTTCTTTTTCATTTATTCCGTGGGGCAGAGGCAGCTGGACAAGAATACCGTCCGTACCGTCATCGGCGTTCAGCCGACGGATCAAAGACAACAATTCGGGCTGCGTAATCGTTTCAAAGCGATAAACGGCGGATTCTATGCCGACTTCGCCGGCGGCTTTTTCTTTATTTTTAACGTAAACGGCGCTGGCGGGATCGCTGCCCGCCAGAATAACGGCCAGTTTCGGCGCGCGGGGCAACGTTTTTATTTTTTCCGCCAACGCGGCGCGGCATTGTTTTGCCAGTTCAAATCCGTTTAACAGCAAAGTCATTTTGAAATCTCCAGTTTTTTAATCAATTCGTCCGAATTGCCTTGAATAACCAAAGTTTTGGTCCGGTCAGCCGCTCCTGCCGTCAAAGTGATGGCGCTTTTGGCGATATGCAAATATTTCGCCAGCCATTTAATCAGCGCTTCGTTGGCTTTTCCGTCAACCGGAGGCGCCGAAACGGCGATTTTTAAACGTTCGGAACCGTCGGGATCCGTGTAAATTCCCTCGATTCCTTCTCTTTTGGCTTTGGGGGACAAGCGGACAAACAGTTTTATGCCGCCGGGCACTTTTTGTAAAAACATCAGGCGGTCATCTGCGCCAGCAGTAAAAACAGCCGGGGAATAAAAGTTTGTAAAAAATACAAAGCGATTAATCCGAACAAAGCCGACAAATCCACGACGCCGACGGGCGGAATAAATTTGCGGAACAGGGCAAAATACGGTTCCGTCAGCCGCCGGATCGTATCGCAGATCAGCCGGACTGTTGAATTATACGTATTTAATACATTAAACGCTTCCAGCCAGGAAAGAATAACGGCGGCCAGAATAACATAAGTATAATAATGGATCAGCAGATAGGACGGATAAACCAGAGCCTGAAATAAAGTTGATAGAATTGACATAACTATTTCTCCAATAAGCGGGCCATTGCGCAAAAAGCCTCAATGCCGATTTCTTCCGCGCGCGCCGTAACGGGAACGTTTGCCGCGGCGCACAATTCATCGGGATTGCCCAGCGTTTTAAGTGATGAACGTAACATTTTTCTGCGCTGATTAAAAGCGGCCGCCGTGACTTTTTCCAACAACTCCAACTTGGCCGGCGCCAAAGGGTGTGCTCTGGGCTTTAAAAAGACGACCGCCGAAGTGACTTTGGGCGGCGGGACAAAGCAGGACGGTGGGACATAAAACAGGATTTCCGTTTCGCATAACCACTGCGTTATAATGGACAAACGCCCGTAACCCGGCGTTTTCGGACGGGCTGCCAAACGTTCCGCGACTTCTTTTTGAAACATCAGCGTCAAGGAAGAAAAAGCATTAATTCGTTTCAGCCACCCGGTCAATAAAAGCGTTCCGACATTATAGGGCAGATTGGCAATGACCGACCGCGGGGCAGATCCCAGCTGATCGGCCGCAACGTTTAAAGCGTCCGCGTTCAGAACGTTCAAACGCTCCGGAAAAGCCGCCTGAATATCTTGCAATAATTCCAGACAGCGTTCGTCTTTTTCGATGGCGGTGACATGCTTTGCGCCGTTTTCCAGTATGGCGCGCGTTACGCCGCCCGGACCGGGGCCGACTTCGATGACTGTTCCGCTGTTAAACGGCTCGGGATCGCGCTGTTTGGAACTGCGTACGATTTTATCCAGCAGGTTTGTATCCAGAATAAAGTTTTGCCCCAGTGTTTTTTTTGCGGACAAGCCGTAACGCGCAATAACTTCTTTTAACGCGGGCAGAGGGGCGTTCATAGGCGGATCTCCGTCACGGCGTTGCGGCGCAGTTCGCGCAGACGCCTTTGCGCGATGGCTTCCAGCCGTTGAGATTCAATCTGCATTTTGACGTCTTCTTTGCCGGGCAGCGGGGAAATTTTTTCTCTGGAACACGCCATAAATATCAAATCGCCGCCTTCAATCGGCAAAGGCTGACTGGGTTCCAGCAGAGCCGTTCGGTTAACGACCGAATGAATCGGCCCCGGCAGTTCGCCGAGAGGAACTTTCCCCAAATCAATGCGCGGGGTTGTTTTTAATTGTTCGGATACGGTTTTGAATTGGCTGCACGATCCTTTGGTCATATTTAAATCGCGCATAACGGCCTGACGTTGTTTGGCCGGCATTGTCTGCGGCAAAAACAGCTGCATCAGGTGGACGATTTCCTGTTGCGCGGCGCTGTCCGCGGGATCGCGCACGGCATGCAGGACAAACAGTTTGTATCCTTCGTCTGTTTTGACGGGAGTGCTCAGCTGGCCGGGCTGCATGACGGATAATTCTTCCCGCACGACCGGCGTTAACATATCTTCCGCGATCCAGCCGACCATGCCGCCCCGGTCGGCGCTGGGCGCTTTGGAGTATTTTTCGGCAATGTCTTCAAAAACTTCGCCGTCGCGCATACGCATAATCAACTGCATGGCCAGACCGTATGTTTCGGCGTCTTTTTCAGGATTTTCAACCGCCAGCAGGATTTCCGATATCAGATACTGCCGCTGGTCTGTTTTTTCTTTGATCTCGCCGATTCTGGCTTCGACCTCCCGGTCGGAAACATCGGCGCGCGGGCCGGCGTTTTTTTTGATCGCGCGAATATAAAGCAGATCGCTTTTGATCTGGTCTTCAATTACTGAAACCGGCAGATCGTTTTGTTTCAGAGTGCGAATAACGTCGTCGTATTTTAATCCGTTCTGCTGCAAAGTTATTTTTACGGCCTGTTTGATTTCCGCGTCGGAAACTTCAATCCCGGCGCTGCGCGCTTCCTGCTGTTTCAGCTTTTCATCGATCAGCTGCTTTAATATTCTGTCCCGAATGTCTTTGCGCGATGTGTCCGCCTGACCGGTCAGACGGATAAAGGCCAGTCGCTGCCGCAGATCCAATTCGGAAATAATATCGTCGTTTACCTGAGCGATAATTTTTGTCTGCGCCCGGACATCTGTACAGAACAGAGCGGCAATACAAAAAATCAATGAAAGCAAACGCATATTTTTTCCTTTATTCTTTACATGTTAAAAACGCCGAACGGTTTGAATTCCACGCCCAGCTGGAACGTAACGCCGCTTTCATAGTCGCGGTCATAGGTATAATCTTTCTTTATGCCTGTTTCCAAAGCGAAACATTCGTCTTCATAACGCAGATAACCGCCCGTTTCCAAAACGCCGCCGCCGTCGGACAAATTGATGCGCTGATTAAATTTTAACATCCAGTATCTGGTCAGCCGGGATTCGATATAGTAAATCAATTCTTCGCGGTTGTTATAAGCGGAGTATTCGGAAACCGTGCTTTTCAGGTTAATATAACTGGCCGAAACGCGCAAGAGAGCATTCCCGGCCGATAAAGAAATATCGCTTCGGTTTAAATCCAAAGATTTACGATCCATACGAAAGGCATAATTTAAACTGATAAATTCGTTCGGTTCGATACTGATGCGCCCGACAATATCCGACGCCTGATCGACCAGCCCCGAATCCGGCGGGAAAATACCGGAATGCGTAAAACGATAACTTTGCCCGATCAAAGCGGAAATGTATCCCTTTTTATGACCGTACATGCTCCATTTCAATCCGTAATTCAGTCGTGATCCGGGCTCAAACATATCAAAGCCGACAAAACGTTTTTCGGCGAACAGGTTTGTATCGTCAAAATCCAAATCGCTGCTGTCTTCGTTGGGAATTTTATCGGAGTTTCTGGAATTCGGCGCAACGACCCCCATGACGATCGGTTCTAAAATCTGATTGTAATCTTCGCCGACTTTTACAAAAGGATAGCTGACTTTTAAAGAAGCCTGCGGATTAAAAGCGCCGACATATCCTGAGAACAGCTTGTTTTTTTCCGCAATAAAGTAATCTTCGACATGATATCCGCTGACCAGAGCGGAAGCGTCGAAACTGTAGACCGCCCCCCAGTCGGTAATCCCCGGCAGGTGCCACCCCGTTTCAACGGACAAACGGCTGCTGTCGTCCCCGATTTTGCGCGTCAGCGTAGCGGACGAAACATCAAAACTCCAATATCCGCCGTTGTCCTGCGGTGCCGTTGTGTGCGAAAACTGCATCAGCGGGACGACTTCGGGAATAATATCGTCGTTAACGTCCGAACGCATATTTTGATAATGAACGCCGCCAAAGGAAAAATAAGTGTTTTCCGTCAAAGCTTCCAAGACCGCGTCCGATTTTAACCACGGGGCATATATGTCATCGCTGCGGATATCGTACCGGCGCAGATACGTGTCGTCCGAAGCATGGTCAACATTCAGTCTGGCCCGCCAGATATCGTTGACGTGCCAGTCGCCGCGGGCAACGATGTTGTATCTGTTTTGTCCGTCCTGACGGATAAACGTTCCGTTGACATCAATCGTTCCTTCGGAAAAATTATGCCGCAGAGTACCGCCCCACAAAATGCCCTTTGTTGCAATCCAAGGCGAAAACAGAAAATCCGTGTACGGGCTGATTTCCCAGTAATAAGGAACGGTTACTCCGGCGTTCATCGCCCGGTTGGATTTGATGCCCGGCATTAAAAAACCGGATTTACGTTTAACCGTCGGATCAGGATAGGAAAAATAAGGAATGTACATGACCGGCACGTCGGCGATCGTCATGGTGGCGTTTTGCGCAGTCATGTTTTTTCCGGCTTTGTCATGCGTCATTTTTTTGGCTTTGACTTCCCAGAAACGGGAACCGTCCTCGCAAAAATCGCATGACGAATAGGCGACGTCTTCAAATTCCGTAAAATTCCCCTGAATATGTTCGGCTTCTTTTGCCGTCAGAACGGATTGATCGGAAAGGGTGTAACGGATTTTTTTGATCAGTCCGTCTTTTAAATCGCCGGACAGTTTGGCGTAATTTCCGCGCATCAATCCGCCGTCGGGGGTGTAAATTTCCACGTTTCCGGACGCGATAACAACGCCGTCAACCGTATCATAGTTGATATGGTCCGCGCGCAGCGACGAATTTCCCTGAGTAAAAGTGACGTTCCCGCGGGCGATGATCAGGTTCATTTCCCGGTCATAAGTCAGTTCGTCCGCCGAAAAATCAACGGGGCCGTTTTTATCCAAAGCGGCCGCCGTCCGGGTTAAAAAAAGAACAGCCGTTAAAATAAAGCCGAAGAACTTCATGCTTTTGAAGCGCTCCTTTTCTTCAGCAGCTTTTGTTTTAAAGCTTTGCACCCGGTCCAGAAATTTTTAATGCGGGTAAATTTGAATTCTCCCGAATGTTTCAGGACATAAAGGCAGACAAAAATCGGCGCGACGGCCAGAACATAAATCAAGGGGACAAAATATAAGTTGCGCATGCACAGATTGTCTACCCCCAAAGCGGCAATCTGCACGCCCGCCATGATCAGGACGGTGACGATGATGCGTTTGTTGTGTCCGCGCCGGTTGAAATTGCCCGTCAACAGCCCTGCGGCCGCGATCAGCATAAAGGACAGATTGTAAAAGGGCATGGCCAGACGTTTAAAGCCCTCCATTCTGAACCGATGGTACGTTTTATCGTTCGGCAGCTGATCCCGAGGGGTCGTAAATAATTCTTTTAAACTGCGTTCGCCGGGGTTTTTAAAACGGCTGGCGGTTTTGTCTTTGTTGGAAACAAAGTCCAGATTGTAATAATCAAAGTAAAGAATAGAAAACCGGCCGGTTTTATTGGATACTTCTTGCCGTGATCCGTTTTTCATGGAAATCTGCGGCACGCCGTCATGGTATACAATGTTTCCCTTTTCCGCCAGCAAAGTCACCTGACTGTCCGGAGAATGCTGGTCGTGCAGGATAATGCCTTCCAGCGAACCGTCATTGTTTTTGTTGCGGATATAAACCGTAATGCCGTCTGAAATATCATTAAATTCGCCTTCCTGAATCAGCAGATGAGAAACGTCATGCTGTACTTTCCAGCGCAGTTCGCGGAAGTTGGCGACGGCATGAGGAACCAGCACCAACGAAATATAAAACCCCAGTATGGTAAATAAAACGCCGATCGTCAAAACGGGTTTGGCCAGTTGCATCGGACTCATGCCGGCGGCGCGCAAAATAATCAATTCCCTGTCGGTAATCAGCCGGTTATAAGTAAACAAAGCGACGGCGAACAAAGCGATCGGGGAAATAATCGCCAGATATCCCGGAATCAGCATCATTGTCAAACGGACGAACAGCCAGATAGAAACCTTTGAATTTAAAAGCATATCGAACAGGCGCAAAGACTGTGACAACCATACGATCATCAACAGTCCGGAGGTGATCAGAACGAACCCGAACAGCATTTGCTTTAAAATGTATTTCGTAACTATTTTCATAAGGCGGGATTATAGCGTTAAGAACGCCTTTCGTCTTCATTTTTTTGAAGTTTGTGAAAAAAATTCGGGATCGGCCAACGGGTGGTTTTTTTCTACGGCGTTTTTCAATCGGTCGTCCAGAATATGCGTATAGATTTGCGTTGTGGCAATGTTAGCGTGTCCCAACATTTGCTGAACGGTTCTTAAATCGGCGTCATGCGCGATCAGATGACTGGCGAAAGAATGCCTGATAACGTGCGGGGACACCCGTTCCGCCGGAATGCCGGCTGCGGTGGCAAGGCTTTTTAATTCTTCAAAAAAGCCTTCTCGCGTCAAGTGTCCCGTTTTGCTTCTTGACGGAAACAACCAGCGGGATTCGCGGCCTTTCGGCAGAGTTCTTTCACGTTCGGGAATCCACTCGTGCAGCGCCTGTTTTGCCGCGTCGGTCAGCGGAACCATTCTGTCTTTGCTGCCTTTGCCGCGGACAATCAGAAAATTTTCCCTGACGTTGGCTGTGGAAGCAGGCAGGGAAACCAGTTCGGATACGCGCAGTCCCGATGCATATAAAATTTCCAACAGCGCTTTCATGCGCAGTGCTTTTTTAGGACTCATCGCCGGAATGGCGTCAAACAGGCGGTTGATTTCTTCTTCGGACAAATATTTCGGCAAGGATCTGCCGGTTTTGGGGGAGTCCAAAACGTCTGTCGGATTGTCTGTGCGGATTTTTTCCGTATAAAGATATTTATAGAATTCGCGCAAAGCCGACAGCCGTCTGGCTTGCGTTTTGACGGACATGCCGTTTTCCGCCAGAAAAGCCAGATAAGCCCGCAAGTCTGAAACCTGCGCGTTTTCAAACGTTCTGCGCCCGGAATCCAGAAATTCGCCGCAGTTTTCCAGGTCGCGGGTATACGCGGCGATTGTGTTTGCCGCCGCGCCGCGTTCGGCCGTAATGGTTTCCATAAAAGCCGCAATCAGTTCTTTATTCATCGCTGTTTTCCGGCGCCAGAACAATATCCGCGGACTGCAGAGCCGTTTCGGCCGCTTCGCGTTCCAGTCCCGCGGCGGTTAAAAGGGATAAAGCCCGCAGTAATCCGGTATAGCTGCCGTCCAGAGCGTTTAACGCTTCTAAAACCGTATCGCCCGCCGGTTTACCCGTAATCTGTGCGGCGGCCGGATTCGTCTGTCTGGCGGCGATGAATGATTCTTCGGATCCTTCGGCAAAGGAAGTGTAATGCCATGTTTCATCGGCCTGTATCATACCCAGCGTTTTAAACATTAACATCAGCCGATCGATTTTGCGAATAAAGGCTTCGTCTGCTTCCTGTTTTTTTTCGGCATAAGCCATCATTGCTTCCAGCGCGGGAATAAACAAGTGACGGCTTTTGTCCGGTTCGGTCAGTTCGGCAAAATACCAGCCTTCCGCTGCCGTTTGGGAAACGGGAAAAATAATTTCGGCTTTTTGCCGCCATTCGCCGGCCTGTTCGTTTAAACCGGCCAGAGCAAAAGCTTCGATCAAAGCGCCGGATTCGGACAGAGTATCAATGTCCGGCTTCAGCGTTTCCAAAACATCTTTTGCCGCAGAGGAAAAAGCGTACGACACTCCGTCTTGTTTGGCGGATTGCAGTCCCTGTTTTAAAAAGGTCTGCTTTTGAATGTTGTCTTCGGTCATGCTGCTCAGCGCTGCCGCTTTTTGCAGCATCAAAGCGCGCAGTTTTTCTCCGGGCATGTTTTTTTCGTCCGGCGCGTCGTCAAACATAACCTGCTGATAGTATGTGCGCAGCTTTGTCGGGGCCAGCAGCCCTCGCTGAACCAGCTGTTCAGCCGCGGCCAAACGTTGTTCCGCAGGGATTGATTCGTCCTGGGCAAACAGCTTTTTAAACCAGACGTCATCGGTTTTATCTTTGATTTCCGCCAGACTCCGTCCTGCTTTGCGCCAAACGGCGGCGGTGAACGGCGTTACTTTTTCCGGTACGGTCGTCAGGGGTTTCCTTTCTGTAAAGTGATCAACGGCATTCGTTATAAAAGCATCTTCGCCGTTTTGTTCTTTCAACAGGTCCAAAGATAAAAAGGCTTTGTCTTCTTCCTGATTAAACGCGGCGCAGACGGCTGACAAGCGCTGCCAGAACGGTTCCTCCGATTCTTTGTCCGTCAGGAAACATGCGGTTTGCATATCCTGCAGCAAAAGAACGTCGGCGTAAATTTTGTTTTGTTCGCCGGACCGTATTTGTTCGGGGATTTTTTGAATCAGTCTGTAAACTTCATCAAAATACCCCAGATCAAACAGTTGGCGCAGCTTTAAAGTAATAAAAGATTGCCCCGTCGTTCCCAGCGGCGGAACGCCTGCCGTCAATAACAGCTTTAAACGCAGACTTTCGGCGGCGGGCGGCAGCTTTCCGCGGGTTTTGGCAAACTTATCCGCAATGGCGGGATAGGTCGCGTTTTGCCACAGATTTTCATTTAAAACGTCGTTTTTCGCGCCGATGATCAAACCGTAAGCGTTCGTTTCCATTTTTTTCAACGGCAACAGCTGAACCGGCGGAACCAGATAAATTTTTTCCTGCGCCGCGGCGCCGTTCGGAATGAAAAACAGCAATGCCAGCAAAAAACAACTATTTTTGAAGCCGTTCATAACTGATTTCTTTTTCAACGCTTGTTTTGGGGACCTGAATGTCGTAAACGGCGATGAAGACACCAAATCCGATCACGGCAAGCAGGATCGGGTAAACATACCAACGCGAATTACGGCGCATTTCGGATCCTTTCGATTAAAACGTTAAAAACTTCTTTTCTTATGACACAATCAAGTTAAAATAACGTTAGAATTTTTATCAAAACAATTATTTGGACGACAGTAAAAAAATGCCCGGAAAAAAAGAAACGATTCTTCATTTTCCATATCCGCTGGACAGAACCTTGTTTCTGGTCGGCATGATGGGCAGCGGTAAAAGCAGTATCGGACGCAGGCTGGCGCGTATTTATTCAATGCCTTTTGTCGACGCGGACAGGGAAATAGAAAAAGCCGGGGGCGGAGATATCTGTTATTTGTTTCAGCGTTATGGCGAACAGGATTTCCGCAGGGTGGAAGAACGCATTATGAATCGTCTGCTGAACGCAAAGAAATGTATTCTGGCTTCCGGCGGCGGCGCTTTTATGTCGGCGCAGACCAGACAGATTGTTTCGCAAAAAGCCGTCAGCGTTTTTCTGGACGCCCATGTTGATACGATTGTACGCAATACGGCGGGCCGGACGCACCGGCCGCTTTTGAATGTGGACAATCCGGAAGAAGTAATCCGGACGCTGCTGAACAGCCGGCGTCCTTTTTATGAACAGGCCGATATCCGCGTTGAATATAAAGAAGAAACAATGGGACAACTGCTGCGGATATTGGTCGCGCGAATCAACCGCTTTGCTACGGGAGGGAAAGATGGATCTTGATAAATTGATACAAGTGGACGTTAACGTAAAGGAATTCGGATATCCTGTTTTTATCGGTTCCGATTATCTGATGCATATCGGGGAACTGATCGGACCGTACGTGCGGTCAAAAAAGATTTTTATTATTACCGACGATCTGGTTTCCATGCTCTACCTGCCGATGGTCAAAGACAGTCTGGAAAAGGCGGATTTTGACGTTTACGCACTGACCGTGCCGCAAGGAGAACGAAGCAAAACGCTGGAACAGGCCGGAAAACTGCTGGAACGTATTTTGAAAATCGGTTGTGACAGACATAGCGCGATTGTTTCTCTGGGCGGCGGAGTCGTCGGAGATCTTGCCGGTTTTTGTGCTTCCGTTTTGCTGCGCGGCGTTGATTTCATTCAGATACCGACGACGCTTTTGGCGCAGACGGACAGTTCTGTCGGTGGAAAAACGGCGGTGAATACGGCGGCAGGAAAAAATCTGGTCGGCACGTTTCATCAGCCGAAGGCCGTTTTTATTGACGTTCATACGCTGAAAACGCTTGATCAGCAGCAGGTCATTGCCGGTTTTGCCGAAGTCGTCAAATATGGTCTGGCTTTAAACGCCGATTTCTGGGACTGGCTGGTCGGCAGCGGCGAACAGGTCGTAGCTTTGGACGAATCGGCTTGTATATATGCCGTTGAACAAAGCTGCCGGATTAAAGCTGCCGTTGTCGCCGAAGACGAATTTGAACAAACCGGGCTGCGTTCTTTGTTGAATTACGGACATACGTTCGGTCATGCGATCGAAGCGGTCGCCGGTATGCGCGGTTCCATTTTGCACGGCGAAGCAATCGCCATCGGATCCGTTCTGGCGGCCTGGCTGTCCGCAGATATGCAGCTGTGCGAACAGAGCGTGCCGAAAAAAATCAAGGAACAATATGAAAAATGGGGACTGCCGACGCAATTTGACGCTTTGAAAGTCTCCGAATTGCTTTCCTATATGAAAAAAGATAAAAAGACCATGGGTATGCAGTTGAATTTCGTTTTGCTTGAAGAAATCGGCAGCAGCATATTAGTTCATAATATCAACCCGGCTGACGTTGAAAAAGTTTTGTATGAAAAAGGGCGTAAAAGGAATGCCGTTTCCTATTATTGATACGGATCGGGAAGAAATTTATTTCCGTCATATTGATTATACGGGATACCGCCGCACGGATTCTTTGTGGGATATCGAAGGACATTTCCGTGACCGGCGCACCGTTGACTGTCCGTGCATTGACCGCGGCGGCGTTATCCGTGCGGGCGAAACGTTTCATGAAATGTTTTTAACGCTGACAATTGACGACGATATGGTGATCCGGGGGCTTGACGTCAGAATAGACAAGTATCCATATAAACAGTGTCCCTGTGCCGCTGCCGTTTTTAAAAATGCGGAAGGATTAAAAATCGGCCCCGGTTTTTCAAAAGAACTGCGCCGTCGTATTCCGGTCAAGTTGGGCTGCACGCATTTGTTTTCATTGCTGATCGGCGCGGCGGGGGCGGCGTTCCAAACGGTTGCGCAGGTGCGTATGATGAAATACTGCCGCGGCGTAACGCCGGATCCTCTGGATACCTGTCTGGCCTGGGACAGTTCGGGAGAAATGGTCAAACGGGAATGGCCGGATTTTTATCGGGCAAACGAATCGGAGTCTGAAGAACACTGATGGGCCGGCGTGCAAAGTATGCTTTTTCTTTTAACGACCTGACCGGCCGTCCGCCGGCCGCGCCGGAGCATGTCTGCGATAAGGAAGGCTGCGGCAAAGCGGCGGAGTTTCGGGCGCCCAAAGACAGGACGCTGACGGATTATTATTGGTTTTGTCTGGAACATGTGCAGGAATATAACGCCCAATGGGATTATTATCAGGGTATGAGCCCGTTGGAAATTGAAGAACAGCTGAAACAGGACGTCTGTTGGCAGCGCCCGACATGGAAACTGGGGGAACGCGGAGTGGATCCGTCAATGTTTTCCGATCCTTTGGGGATTAAAAATGAAGCTTTCGGCAAATCGGACAAAGAAAATCCGTTCCGTCCGGAACGTTCATTACGCGCGGATCCGGCAGTCGCCGCCGCCGCCGGAGTTTTGGAATTGGCTTTTCCTTTGGAAATTAAAAACGTCCGCCTGAACTATAAACGGCTGGCAAAGCGGTATCACCCCGATTCAAACGGCGGGAATAAAGAACTGGAAGAAAAATTCAAGGATATTACGGAAGCGTATCGCCTGATCATCAGTGTATTGAACGTGAAAAAATAATCCGGCTCTTTTATTGCCGCTGCGATGTTCCCGGCCCGGATCACAAACGGCAACAGCGGGAAAGTTTCCTTTCCCGCTGTTGTTTTCAATACAAACGCTTAGTAACACATGGCTTTTTAGAAGCAAGCTTTTGCTGCTTTGGCCGGGAAAGTAACGCCGTCCCATTCGCAGCTGCAAGTCATTCCGTTTCGGACAACAGTATATCCTGAGCCACAGTTACAGTTGCCGCAGTCTACGGCCAGAGCGGGTTCTCGGACCGCGCACTGCAGGCATGCGCCGCCTCTGTTCGGGTCAACGCCCGG
>ULRP01041110.1_pt1 | contig 42344 bp, 24 predicted proteins | sample 1955521 | NCBI WGS metagenome assembly ULRP01 (sample SAMEA4835685, study PRJEB28245) | human gut metagenome | biome: gut microbiome; material: fecal sample | place: Denmark | collected 2008
GCTAAAACAAATACAACACACACCATCGCTGTACGGGACATTGAGGACACACTGTTTGAGAGTATTGCTAAAACAAATACAACACACACCCATCCTTGTACACGAACAATCTTCCATCGTTTGAGAGTATTGCTAAAACAAATACAACACACACATATTTATGCCTAATTGAAATTATGTGCCTGTTTGAGAGTATTGCTAAAACAAATACAACACACACAAGGAGATAAAAAATAAAATATGCCCAATTCAAATTTAAACGCCGGTGAAGTTTCTCAGGCAAAAGCTTGGCTAAGCGATATTTATGTTTTAGCTGATGAAATGCAGCCGGTTAGACCTGCAGATTATCAACATGGCTATAATTGGATAAAAACAAGAGATGTTACTGCTGCTAAACCTGCCGCTAAACATGTATGTAAAGTAATAAATTCGTCACTTTTTGAAAGTATTGATGATGACCTCAAGCTTATTGCAAAGTTGCCTTATATTAAAGCTTTTGGTGAGAGCACTACAAGCCTTGAAGCTAAAGGCATAAGAGCAAGGAGTGAAATTGTTGCTGGACAGCAGCTTGATACCAGCGCCAAGCTGCTTGCAACTGCCTGTGCTGCTATGAAATTAGAGTGGGATCCAGCTAATTCCACTCAAGAAGAAGTAGATGATTTCTTAGACAGTAAGTTTGGCATGGCTTTACAGTCATTTGGTTTAATTGGTAAAGCTGAAGACGTTAATAAACCAGAAGAGGCTCAACCTCAAGCTAATGCAGCTCAGACTTCCTCTATTCAGGCTCAAGCACAAGGTTCTCAACCTGCAGCTGGAACCTCTGCTGCTCAAATATCACAATCAACACAGTTAATGAATAAATCAAGAGCTTGGGCTCAGGCTGCAGTTAAAAATAAGAGTTATAAGTCTTCTGGCGCACAATCGGCTAATGCAAGAGATTTAAAGGGCATGCCAAATAATAAGATTTACTTAGTCGGCAACGTTTATTGTATTCAAGGTGTAAGTGCCGGCAAGTCTCCAAATGTCTTATTTGTTGACCCTATTCTCGATAAAGGCGAAGTTAACGGCACTAATAAAGTTATGTATAATACCGGTCACGGCTATACAGATTCTACTTGCTTCTTTGAAAAAACCAAAGATGCCGATGCTTTCTTAGTTAAGGCTAGAGCTAAAGGCTTAGCTACTAACGCACAGGTAAGAGCTAAGAAAGCTGCGTCTAATGGCTATTTTAAAGTCGGCACTGAACTTGGTGACTGTTATATTCTTGCTGTTAAACTTAATGAACAAATAGCTGGAATTACTGAAGAGCTTTTTGAAAAACCTGAAGATAGTATATTAAAAGCTGACCCAGAAAAATCAGCCTATGAACAGTTTATATATGATTGTATGAATGCTGATTAATAAGAAAAGGGAGCACAAAATAAATGAAAATTAGAAAATTAAATGAATCAATTTTAAGAGAAGCCGATGAAAAAGCTACTGCTGTTGAAGTAGATCCAAGTGCTTCTACTTCTGAAATCGCAAAAGATATCTCATCTACTGCCGCAGCTGATGGAGCCCCTGTTTCCTCAGAAGTTGCTAATTAGAAAGCTCAAGAAATAAAGTCTATCTCAGATTTTATCTCTGCCGACGACCTTGCTATTATCGGCACTTATGCCAGTAGCAAAGAAGATGTAGGCCTTAGCTTAAATATTAGAAATAAGTTGACAGATGTTCTTGATAGAGCATTAAGAAAAAATAGCAGATTTATGAAAGAAAGAATTCCACAAATGAAAAATGTTTATGTTTGTGGCTTACCTGGCTCTTCTAAGACTGCTGTTATTAAAAATTGGTGCAATACTAACGGTATTAATTTAGTACAGTTAAATGCTAAAGATAAAGAAATTGACGATATTATTAATGGTATTACTGTTCCTCTTAGAGATGATAATGGCGGCATTAGAAATGTTGTTAAATTTAGGTCTAAGAAACTTAATGCACTAGAAAAACCAAATTCTGTTTTATTCTTAGATGAGTTAAATAGACAACAAAGTGAAGCTTTACGTGGAACTTTGCTTGATATTTTAAATGATAAGAGCATTGAAATTACAAATGAAGATGGCACAGATGCTAAACATACTTTTAATAACTTATTATTCTGTATTGTAGCTATGAACCCTTCTGCCGAAAATGATCTTGGCGCCACTGAATTAAATGCGGCTGAACTTGGCCGTGGCAGCTATTGGGTAAATTTTGAATCTACAAAAGAATCAGTCCTTGAATATTTTAATAAATATTTAAAGCCTGTTTTAAAACGTAATGGTAAGTTTATGCTTAAGTTAGAGCCTTATAAGGATACTAATGAAGATTTTGCCAATTACTATAAGGAAGCAAGAAAGACATTTGTTGAAAGTGCCTATGAATTAAAATTAGCTACATTTATTTTAAATAGCAGTACATTTAGATTTTCAGATAGAACAGATGTTGAACGCGTTGCAAATTATGAAATATCCAAAGATAATCTGGGTAGAACTTTAAAAGATATTAAAGGCCAGCCTGTTAGTTATACTCAAAGATTTGCTTATGTTTCTCAAAGAGAGCTTTCGTTTGAGGGTATTGCTAAAATAAATACAACACACACTGGCGGAGGGGGTGCGATGGGGCATTATGGTTTGAGAGTATTGCTAAAATAAATACAACACACACGGCCATTGCCCATTGCTTTATTCAGCTATAAAAGATTGTTTGAGAGTATTGCTAAAACAAATACAACACACACGACTACAGCAAGCAGACAGAAGAAATACTGACTTGACACGCTATTTTCATCCATTTTCATCGCTTTTTCGTTCCGATTAGAAAACTAAATAGATACAGCAAGTTGAAAGAATAGATTCGTCATTGTGTTATCATATAACTGCTTATGTAACCATCTGAAAATAACTCTTCTTATTTTTATAATCAGCGGGCTTTCAAAGCAAACACACGACCGAATATGGAAAACACAGCACTACCGGCAACGACCATCCGGCAATACAAATTCAACAAGGACGGAGCGGAAGAGCTCCTGAAAACAAACAAAGGCATCGACTGGCCCGTTGTCTATATTTTGGATGGTAAAGATGGGCAAAAGTCCGTTGCTTACGTAGGAGAGACCTCTAGCGCCTATAATCGAATGTTACAGCATCTGGACAATCCCGTAAGAAAGCCGATGATCAACGAATATGTCCTTTTCAATGACATGTTCAACAAATCCGCCATTCTGGATATCGAGAACATGCTTATCGAACACATGCATGCAGATGGAAAATTCGAACTTCAAAACCTGAACAATGGCCAGTCGAAATTCCATAACTACTATCAACGTGGTCTTTATAAGGAATTGTTCAAAAGAATCTGGAAGCAGCTGAAGAAAGAAGGCTTGGCGGACAAAACGCTCCTACAAGTGGAAAACTCGAAGATTTTCAAATACTCTCCGTTCAAGCAGCTCACTGACGAACAGTATGACCTGGAAGTAAAGCTCCTTGATGATATCACCGAGACTTTGAAATCCGGGCAGAAGAGAAACATCATCGTGGAAGGTGGAGCTGGAACTGGGAAATCCATCCTCGCGGTCTCCCTTATCAAATACATAGCAGATGTTTGCACACAGAAAGTGGACTATAGTGACATCGAAAGTATCGAGGATTTCGAAAGCACCATAAGCTACATGCAGATGAATAAAGAGATAGCAAGCCTCCCTAAACCCAGTATCGCTTTCGTGGCTCCTATGACGGAATTCAGAAATACTGTGAAGTCCGTATTCAAGAACATACCATCCTTGAAAAACGTGGATGTCGTCAGTCCTGTCGATCTGACAAAGAAGAAGGAAGGATATGATATTGTTTTGGTAGACGAAGCCCATCACTTAGCAACCTATGGAAAGTCGACAAGCCATCTTTCCTTCAAGCAGGCGGATGACAGACTAGGGTTTACGGACTATGAGAATACCACTCAGCTCGACTGGATCAAGAAGCAAGCGAAACATGTCGCAATCTTTTTCTATGACCGAAAACAATCCACCTCTGGAGCAGATGTTCCGGAGAAGGATTTCCTTGCCATGAAGGATGAGAAAAAGAACAACTGGTATCCGATTAATCATCAGATTCGGCTTATTGCCGGAGAGGACTACATCTCCTATTGGTCGAAGCTATTGAGAAACGATACAAATGAAAACGCACCCGATTTTCGTTCTACAGGATATGATTTCAAGATATTCGACGACTGTGCCGAAATGATGGATGCGATAAAGGAAAAAGACAAGGAATACGACGGATTATGCCGTGTCGTCTCCGGCTATGGTTTCCCGTTCACCAAATCTATGCGAGATAAGAAAGGAATCCATTCCACCCAGGACTATGACTTCATGATTGACGGAAAGAAATACAGCTGGAACGGAATCAACGAAAACTTCGCAACCGATGAGAAATCCGTATCGCTTATCGGCTCGGTTTTCACCTGCCAGGGATATGATCTGAATTATGCAGGCGTCATCTTTTCAAACGATATCCGGTTCAACAAAGAAAAAGGCATCATCGAATGCGTTCCAAGTTCCTATTATGATAAGCATGGCAAAGTAGGGACGGATGTCAACAAAACAATTGAGGACATCATCAATTCCTATCTCGTTCTTCTGACCAGAGGAATGAAGGGAACATATATCTATTGCTGCGACAAGAACCTTTGCAATTACTTGAAAAATAGATTTTCAAAAGCATATCAAAAAAAGTCTTAACACATAATTTCATTGCTCATGTAAACATGTAAAGAAAATTAACCATATTTGATGTGATATAATAAATATATCTTTCGGAGGACAAAAAGGATGCTTGATGATTCTTTGCTTAAGAAAATTGGCAATGCCTTATCCTACCGATTCCTTATAGGCGATATCAATTTTAGCAATGAAGAAAAAGAAGCAATCCGTGAGGAATTCTTCTCGATTTATTCGAAAAACAGCGAAATCAGTTGGAAAAATGACCTTTCAAACAATGAGTTAGACATCATCTCAATCACCTTAATCCTCGTAGCAAAGAACTATCCAAAAGATTGGCGCGGGAAAGAATTCTGGTCAAAAATCGCAGACAGATTAAATGTTTACTCGAGCAAAGTAGAAGTAAGATTGCCTCTTCCATATAACGTTTTATCCCAAATAAAAGATAGATTGACCGATTCTTTTCACAGTCGCGTCTTTTTCAAGAGCAAACAAGGACACCAGCAATATGCGCAAAGTATCATGTTCCAGGCGTACGCACCCAAAACATCCATCGAAGCTTTCATCAAACTCGCATGGACATTGTATTGCAGTGTTTTCTCGTTCTCATACGATGACAAATCCGATGATAGAGAATTGTGCTGTGAAATCATCGATAAGCTAGCTAAAAAGAATTCAATGGACTCTGATTTGGAAGATGACGTTCAAATTGGCGGTAGTTATTATCAAATTCGCGCTGCCCTTAAATATGGTTTCGCACAAGATCCAATTTCTTCAACGCTCCTCTTGAGACGAATCTTGGATTACATCAACAAGATTTACCTAGAGAAAAAAGACCTTGCCCTTAAAGCAGAGGATGACTATCTAGCTGGATTGGTTGAAAACACAGTCAGAGGGCTTCTCACCCCATCGTTGAGAAAAAGAAAACACAATCGTTCGTTGCCGACTGTAAACAAGACAAATGAAATCACTCCTAGTTTCATTGTAAGCAGTCAGGATAAGCTTGAGCTTGTCACTAACAGTATCAGACTGGATGAAAGTTTTGTCGGTGCAAAGGAGGCCACTCTTAAAGTTTGGCCCGTTTTGAATGGAAAAGCACTCGGAAACCCTCTGTGTTGTTCAAATCCTATCGTCTCCAGTGATTTCATCCCGATGGTGGAGGAACTCAAGGTATGTATTGAACCTCTCCTTAGAATTCCATCTGAGAGTATCTGCCTTCATGTGGTTTTATATGTTAATGGAAAATCCATTTATGAAAAGGACATTGAACGATCATTCATTCTCATAAAAGGAAAGCACGAAATTATTGGTGACTGTCATCCTGACTCCTTCACGTTATATTTCAGCAATCTATTCAATGCCTCCCAGTGCCTCAAAATCAAAGAAGGATTCGAAAAAACCGGGACGAATACTATCTCCTTTATTTCAAATCCAGGAGACTATATAACATCAAAGGGACAAGCCGTATTTTTCAGAAGTTCAAACGATGATATCAATTTTTCTTTTGGTCCGGAAACAATTAATACGGATATGACAGCTATAATCCAGAAAAAAGGAAAAGAGGATATCGCCTATTCGGTTTATCGAAAGATGGATTTCCTTGTCATCAGCTCTGGCAAAGCGGAGAATCTCGAGAAAACACAGGTCGAGCTCGTCATGGATGGCGTCACATCATACCTAAAACTTGCGGGGACGCTGAAAAACAAGGCGAACAAGATAATTATTGATTTGTCTAGCCTGGTTCCAGAAAAAAGATATGCTCTAAAATTAAGTAAAATTGACAGCAAAGGAAACGTTCTTTTTCTTTGTGAACCTATGCAATTCATTATTGCACCTAATGCAAGATATTCCTTTCAAAACACGAAAGTCATCGTGCCTTATGGTGACAATGCTTTGAACATGCAATGGAGCTTCCTATGTTTCGTTGGAAACGAAATCATCAAAGAAGGAGAGAATCCAACAGTCATTGATTTTGCAAAGAATAATTTCAATGATCCTAGCAATAATAGAATCCAATTTAAAAAGACAAAATTCGAAGGAAACATTCTAGGTGAAGGAGAAAACTTAAAATTATCTTTCAAAATTCCTTATTTTAAATGGGCCCTTGACGAAGACGAGCCTGTTTCAGCGCCACTAAACTCTGCGATTTGGTGCGGAGACATCTACAACAATGAGTTGATACACATCGAAAGCAGTAAGGATTTCAAAATATTCGTAAATGATACCCCACTTGCTCCTGCCAAGAAAAAAGGCTATTTCCTTTTAAGCAATGCTTTTTACAGCCAACCAACTAGCGAGGATTGCCTTGTAACAGCAAAGATATACGATGATGAAAAGGAACAATCTGTTCCTTTGTTCGAAATAATCCGTCGCCCAAAGTTCTTTTTGAAGAATGGCCCAAAAGAACTTTTTGATGAAACAGACGAAGGAATTAAACTGCTATTTTCGAATTGCTTTTGTGGACCTTCTGACACTTTGTTCCATGTAGTGCTGAAACCTCAACACATTTCAAATAAGCCAATTCAATTCGAAGGCAATTACTGCGCCACCGATGATTTTCCTACCATAGAGCATATTCCTGATAATGAATATAAGGTGACCATAACAGCTGAATATTCTTTGCCTAACAGTATTGAAAAATCAAAAATTTTCTTAATCAATGATGAAGAAATCCTCATTGGCTCCGAAAATGGATTCTTATATGAGGGAGTCAACTCTCTTCATTTTAAGAAATTCCATTGTCCCAATAACACTCTGCAAAAATTCGAAAAAATCCCAATGTCTATCAGTTCCATCCACTTCATCGAAAATGATGAGTTTCCCATATATAGCGGAAAACTCAAAGCTGGGAAGGGAAAAACAATGGATGTGTTTTTCAAAGCCAAAAGAGAAGACAACATTCTTCTTTATTACAAAGAGAATGACGAGTTGAAGCCGATGTCATGCTCTGCAGATGGAACTGAGTTTGTCAATCGCGAACCAGACGAGAAGAAATACTTTACGAGCCGTTCAATCTATTGTGAGGTGGAATAATGGAAGAAGAGATATTCAATCCGGCAGAAGCAGCAAAGAACATCAAGGAAGACTTTGTAGACTACATTCTCAGCACGCGTTACTGCTATTCCGAAGAAATACGAGCCAAGCTCAAAAAGAAATTGTTGGCCACCATAGCAAAAGGACCTTTTGTCTCCATAACTGACTTATTTAAAGAAGGAGCAACACTGAAAGATTTGGAGAAGGAGTCGAAACCTACTTATCGACTCTCGTCTGAATTTGAAAAATTGGAACAAGGCAAAGAAAAAAAATTGCCATTAGATCGCCCTTTATATCTACACCAGGAAAAGGCTTATCGAAAAGTTTGCGAAGGCCGGAACATCGTCGTGACAACAGGAACCGGATCGGGAAAGACTGAATCCTTCCTCATCCCGATTTTCAATGAATTACTGAAAGAGAAAGAGAAAGGAACGTTGGACAACAACGTCCGAGCCATCCTCATCTACCCGATGAATGCTTTGGCGAACGACCAAATAAAACGTCTCCGCCAATATCTATTGAAATATCCAGATATCACATTCGGAATCTATACTGGTGAAACGAAAGAAAAGCACGATGACGCCTTGGGAATCTATGAAGATCTCCATGCAAATGACATCGATGAACTAAAAGAACCTCTTCCAAACGAAAGAATATCTCGTGAGGAGATGAAGGAAAAACCTCCCCATATCCTTATCACCAACTATTCCATGCTGGATTATATGATGCTCCGTCCAGAAGACAATATGCTTTTCACTGGCAAAAAGCTCCGATTCGTTGTGCTTGATGAAGCACATACTTATCGTGGTGCTCAAGGAATCGAAACAGCACTGCTTCTTTCGAGATTGAAGGCCCGTGTGATAGCAACTCAGAAAATCCAGTTCATTCTCACCAGTGCAACATTAGGAGAAAAAGGAAAATCCGAAAAAGAAATCGTTGATTTTGCCAAAAATCTGACAGGGGAAAACTTCGAGACAGAAGACATTATATTCAGCGAAAGAGTAATTCCAGATTTTTCCAAGACAGCAATGATAGATGTTCCAATAGATTTGTTCGAGACATTGTTCGTCAAAAAATTTGAAAATATAAAATTGATTTTTCAAAAATACGGCATCCCATATGATGAAAAAGAAGACGATCCAGCGAACATCTATAATTTATGCTTCCAATCGAGCTTCTATAGAATCATCAGAAAGAATTATCGATATCCGGAAAAGGTCTCCACGATATCGCAATGGCTCAACATCTCAGACGATCAGACCATCGCCTTCCTTTCCGCATGCTCGTACGCGGAAAAGAGCGGGAAAAAGTTATTGGATCTGCGCTATCATTTTTTCCTTAGAGCCTTGGAAGGTGGCTATATTTCCTTATCAGGTGATAAGCAAGTTTCGTTAGTAAGAAAAGAATTCACTAAGGATTCAAACGAAAACGAGCATCGAATGTTCGAGTTTTCGGTCTGCAACCGATGTGGAGATATTGCACTAGTCGGAGCGATTGAAACAGACGAGGACACTGGAAAGCAGTATCTGAAAAGCAACAATCCTCTCTCCCCATTGGATGGGCATCGTGCATGGCAGTACTTTCATATTGTTAGAGAGGGAACCGACGATGCAGACAAGAATAAGGGAAATGTGGACAATGACGATCAAGAAAACGGAGACGAGAATTCTGAACAGGAAGACTATTGGCTTTGCCCGGAATGCGGACAGATAGCGAAAGGCGCAAAACCCCTTTGTCAGCATAATCCTGGCAGTTTCGTTCATCTTCGAACTCAGAAAAACGGAAACGATAAAGATAAGTGTCTTTTTTGCTTCAAGGGAGATTATCAAAGATTCAACTTGGGCCAGGAAGGACCGACCGCTATTCTTGCAACCTCATTGTTCGAAGAACTTCCAACAAAAGAAAAGATTAAGCACAATGGAGGCGAAGATTATGTCACGTTCCAAGGTGGAAAACAGTTCCTTATGTTCTCCGACTCCCGTGGAGAAGCAGCTTTCTTCGCATGTTATTTAGAAGACACCACGAAACGTCTTATGGCAAGACGTGGCTTCATTCGCATGCTAGAGCAGAGAAAGAATGACATAATCGAAGATGGTATGGATGCAGAAGAAGCAATTGACTATCTGACACGCCTTTTTGTCAGAGAAAGAACATTTGCTTCATCCCTATCCCAATCGAAGGCCGATATAAATCTCAAAGAAGAATCCTTCCAAAGAGCCGCCATGACAGTCATGGTCCAACTCACAACCGCAAGACGACCAGCTTCTCTTCAGTCGATGGGTTTTCTAAAATACCAATACCGTGGTGTGACAAATGGCCTTGCCAAATACTATCAACAACAATATTTCCCTACTTTAGATGTAGAAAGAGTCTATGACTTGCTCAATGAGCTTGCCATGCATTTCGGATACAACGGAGCCTTCAGATTAAGAGATGACAACGATGAACGGTTGAGCCCAGAATCGCGGAAACAGATATTCAATACCGAAAAGCAGAAAGCGTTCATACGGCAAAAAACAGGCGGAGAACAGCAAACAGTCTTTGGATGGCTGCCAAGAAACAAACCGGGAAAAAGAGATGAATGGTATCCGAGTCTAAGACAATCCATGGTCATGAAGGCTATGAATTCAACAGATGGGTTTAAGGCAAACGAATTTCTAGGCGACTATTGGAGCTATCTTGAAAACAAGAAACCCGGATTCCATAACGAATATCCTTTGGAGCGAAACGGATCCGAACGGATTATGCCTTTTGAAAACTTTGAAATTAAGATAAAAGGCTGTGAGGGAACCCATTGGTATCGTTGCTCCAACTGTGGCCAGGTAACGACAAGCCACGCTTTCGACGATTGCCCCATTGAAAAATGCCATGGGAAACTGCACGAAGTCGCCGATTTCGAAAAGCTATACGATGGGAACCATTACTATAGTTTTTACACACAGAAGAAGTCCTTGAAAGCTTGCATCGTGAAGGAACACACAGCTCAATTAACCAGAAAAATCGGCCAGGAATATCAACGTGAATTCGAACAGAATGAAATCAATGCTCTTTCCTGCTCCACTACATTCGAGCTAGGAGTTGATGTCGGCGATCTCGAAACCGTATTTCTACGAGACGTCCCTCCTACTCCGGCCAATTACGCTCAAAGAGCCGGTCGTGCCGGTCGAAGCAAAGACGCATCCGCCTTCGTTATGACCTATGCTAAATTATCGTCTCATGACTTCCATTTCTTCGAACAGCCATTAGATATGATAGAAGGCAAAATATATCCGCCTTCCTTTACTTTAGAAAATCCGAAAATTCTTTACCGACACATCTATTCCGTTGTCCTAGGCTACCTATTCCGACTCCATCCCGAATACTATTCGAAAAACAATGGAAGAATCTTCATTCAAGAAGGATATCAGGTTCTTAAAGACATGCTGCTAAAGGGCATCAAAGGAGATAAGCTCTCAGAATTACTGAAAGCATCTTTCTCATGCAGACTGGATGAAGAATTTGCCATTTCCGATTATGGAAAGAGTTGGAAATTCGAAGAAGGGAAAGACTGGGTTTCTTCTCTTATTGGAGATAACGGCAATCTTGAAATCGCAGTATCCGATTATCTAGCTGAATTGAAAGGCTACGACGATTTGATAGAATTCTACAAAAAGCAGGATGAAACGGCGATAAAGAATAATATTGCGCCTCCGATGCTCTGGAAGAAAATTGAAGGCAGAAAGTCTCATTATGAAAACCCGGATCTAATCGGGTTCTTGGTAAGCGCAAACGTCCTTCCAAAATTCGGCTTCCCCGTTGATGTGGTCAGCCTACGTCAAAAGAAAGATGATGGGGATTTTTCCGGAGATGAATTGAATCTCACCAGAGACATGTCCCAGGCAATCGGTGATTATGCGCCGGGAGTCAAAGTCATTGCGGATGGATGCATGTACACCCCAAGATACATTCGTAAAATATCGAGAGGTGGACAATACGATTTCGATTGCGGATATATTCAAGAATGTCCTAATTGTAAGACGCTGAATTATCTTTCCATCGAGCCCCCAAAAGACACGAAATGTATCGGATGTGGTGAAGATCTTATGGATAAATGGACCGAAGCCATTCAGCCTACAAATGGACTGTATACTGATGGAACCATTGAGGACGTTCCTTTGGAGAAACCGAAAAAGCTATATCATTCTCATGCCAACTATGTCGGCAAGGATGTGGTTTACCATGCATATAAATTCTCAGTTGGTCAGAACCAAATCCTTGTTTATTCTAGCGAAAGAGACAAAATTGCAGTCACCTCTGAGCTTGATAGTCCTTTTTATGTATGTGATAAATGCGGATACGCAATCGGAAAATACGACTCAGCAATGGATGAAAACTTCAAAATCGATAAGAAGGAAACGGAAAAACTTCATTTTGGCAAGTACAAAACTATTTCCTGCTACCACAAGGAAACAGATGGTGGCAAATGTTCAAACCATTTATTGAAGAAACGACACCTCATCCATGAATTCAATACGGATATCATCCAGATTCTTTTCGTAAAGAAATTCTTCCTTGACGAATCTACGATACTCTCCGTATTGACCGCTTTATTGGATGCGACCTCCCGTGTTTTGCATATTGAAAGAAACGATATTTCTGGATGTGTACGTTTTAATTCCGGAGAGGAAAACACCGATACTCGCTTTATCCTTTTTGATAACGTTGCTGGTGGTGCTGGACATGTCAAACGCATTCTTGACGGAAAAGGAGAAAACCTAAGACTTATTATCGCCAATGCCTACGATTATCTGAGCAAATGCAACTGTGATCCTTCCTGCTATAAATGCCTACGTAGCTACGAAAACCAGGAATTCCATGACAAGCTAAACCGATTCAAAGCAATCGATTTCTTCAAGAATTATATTGGTATGCCATTCCTTCCCTTGAAACCGGAAGAGGAGCAAAAGCCAACAATCGATTTAGGCGAAGCAATTTATAAGGATTTTAAATCCATTGCCGATGCTTTTGAATATGACTCAAGAACATCTGCTCGAATCCATGATTTCAATGATGCCGAATACCCAATTCCGGATGGATTCTATATTCCTTTAAAAGGGTTTCCTGATTCCTACATCTTATTTGCGTGGAAAAAGGAAAAGGTTTTACTGATAGACAAGAGCTACCTTAAGGATGAATCAAACAAAATATTAGACTGTGATCATACTTGGACGAAGATTGATATAACCGAAGAAGATTGGTCTGACAAACTCAAGTCCGCTTTGGCTTATAGCGGGTAAAAACAATACGGCAATCATGGCTCCATCCACATGCCTCGACTTTGATCCGAGAAGCAAAGAAAACATTCCAAAGAGAGAATAAACGAACGGGCTTTAACAAAGACAATCACTTCATGATGAAGTACATGACAAAGCCTATAAGACACGTCTGTCTATCCTCAAAATCTAGCATATCCTGAGTTCATTGCATCAAAAGCAGAGACAAATGAAAAGCTAAAGTGGCAGATGAGAAGAAGCATCATGGGTAGATAAGGATATCAAAGTCCTGGATTCTCGTTGAGAATTTCCATTAAAACCTTTTTGGCTGCATCTGCTTCTGCGTCGCTCTTCTTGTAGAAATATCCCGTACATTCCTGGGCTTTGAATCCTTTAACTGTGCAAGAACATTTCCAAAGCTGTCTGTTGTCATTATCAAGCGATTGATGAACCATCTCGTAAACAGGTTCACCGATAATTCTTTTTGTATAGAGCTTATTTAATGCCCCTTTAGGATTTTCAAAATCCTGTTCTTTGATAATAGAATCCTTGTGTATGTATTCCTTGTTTTCCACTTCATCAAGGAATCGTTCAGAGTCCAGCATTCTGCCAATGACATCGTCAATTCTATTGCTATCAATCGGCATAAGATTCGAAAGGCATGGATTTTCGTATGAATGGTTTTGGTGCAACGAAGTAGGATTAGGAAGCATACAACCGAACATGAAAGAATCCATTCCCATGTCTTTCAAAATACGTCTAGGATCATTCATCTTCTTTTCGTAACCATAGGAGCTGTCAAGGGCACAGGCACCGATCAGAGCCTCTACAAGTTCACCGAGAACGTTGTCACTATTGGTTTCGGATTCCTTTGATCCTCTACCAACACGGAGATAGTCTCCCAAATCGTAGTAACGGGCAATTTTAGCCAGATTTGAACGGCAAACCAGTTTCGACTTCAGATTCGTGTATTCGTCCTCATCAAAATCAGATAAGAACCAAGGTGTCTCTTTTCCTTCACCGGAAAATCGATTCAACAGCATTCTTGTCACATACCACTCAAGAACTCTGTCGCCATAGAAGGCGAGAATTTCATTGTTTTCGGCATCACGATGTTCATTCGTATAGCTTCTCTGGGTCAGTGCTTGAAGAAACAAATAAGGATTGTGAATATCTTCCCATTTTGTGGCATAGCCAAGGGCTTGTGCCACGTCAAAAACATCCGACTTTTCTTCGTCGCTCAAAACATAGGCCATAAAAGGTCCTCCATTTCTGCAAATGTTTTCCTTCTTTTGATTAAGACACCGCCATTATGATTGACCTGCTTCACAAGCAAACCATGGTGATTGAGTCTTATGTCTTAGAAAGATGGTGTTGCGAACCAAAAGAAATATACAATATCGTAACTAAATTAGTCAACAAAATTCCAAGGACAAATAAGGACAAAGCCAGACTAATCTGACAGTGTTTTTTATTTTTTGCTACAGGATAATAAAGATTGAGGATGGGGATGTCATATCAGATAAAACAATAAATAAGATTGAAGAAAACAATAAGAAGCAATTCGATAGTAAAAGAAAAGGACGTCTTGGCTTTTCAAACGCCATGAAGCTGGTGCTCAGGTCCTTGTGGAAAAAGAAGGTTAGGCTGTTTGTATCTTTGGTACTGCAGATTGTCACATTGTTTCTTTTCTCTATTTACTATCAATGCATGACGCCGGTCAGCGAGGGACTGCTCAGAGCATTGTATTCCAGCGGAACTAAGACTGCTTTCTTGACTACGGATACAGGAGTGTATTCTCCTGAGGCTTCAAAACTATATCTCAACGACGTGTTTAGAAGACACAATGTTAGGAAATGGGATATTTGTGATTGTGGTTGGATTAATTCCTTCAATTAGTGCAATAGTAAAGTCTATTACTAAAAAGCCAATCAAAGTTATAAATAGCGAAGACTAATAATACTTATTGCTAAAAAATTAATGCTATATTAAGTAATAATTTGAATTTTTTCAATTATTAGTTAACCCTTCTACAGATTTAAGACTAATTAAAGTAAAAACCTAAATAAAAATAAGAATATAATTATCTATGAATGATACAATTATGCGGTTTTCAGCAATAGGAGATTTGAAACGATATGTTCATTAAGAAAAAAGCTTTAATTACCACTGTTTCATTGCTTTCTTTGTTATTGACTAGTTGTGGTCAGAGAGCAAATAGTGGAAATGGTAGCAACACTGGTGATATTCAAGTCGATACAGATGCTAGTGGATTAGCTACGGTTAGAATTTATAAGAATAACGATTATTCTTCCAATGGTAGATTTGTTCCAGCTGATAAGGTGGATCTTGAATTAAATTATAACGATTTGTCTGGAACTCTTTCTAACAACAAGTCAGTCATGCCTTCTTTAGGCGATGCTAATCTTTTAGTAATTCCTGTTCATCTCCCTGGTGGAAATGAATACAAGACTGATAAAGTTAAATCTGATATCGAGAAGGTTTTCTTCGGAGACAAAGATGACTCTTCTTTAGGATTTAAATCGGTCAAGCAATACTATAGTGAAGCAAGTTATGGAAAGTTTAATTTGAGTGGAACAGTCACTGATTGGTTCGATGCCACTACATTAGTCTCTGATGTCAAAGACATAACTTCAGGAACTGAAGGAACGATCGTGAATAAAATATTGAGAGGTGCAGTGGATTGGGCTGGCTCTTCTCAAGGAATAAATCTAAAAGATTTTGATAATAATGGAGATGGAAACATCGACGGTGTTTATTTAGTCTACGATCATTTGGATTGGACGACAGAAAACTACATTCAACACGAATCTAATCCTCAGTTTGATTCTTCTACTTTGAATCAAGCTTTTTGGAATTTCACTTATTGGGATTTCTATTCTGAATCTAAAAATGATGAGCCCACAACTTCCGGCTTCTCATGGTCTAGTTTCGATATGATGTACACATCATATTGCGAAAGAAATAAAAATGATACTCCGGATTTATCCGACTTATCTAAAATCAAATTAGATTCTCATACATTCATTCATGAGTTTGGTCACCTGTTAGGATTGGATGACTATTATTCTTCATCTGATTCTAGCTATCATCCAGCTGGCGAATCTACTATGATGGATCAAAACATCGGAGATTTGGATTCTTATTCTAAGATGTTGTTGGGATGGGTCACTCCTTATGTCGTGTATGGAACTAGTGAAATCACTATTACAAATGTTTCTAAAAACAGTGGAAATTCAGTAATAGTCATTCCTTCAAACTATGCTGAAATCTCTCAAAGTGTCGAAGATGCAATCAAAGGAAATAGAATCGATAAATTTAGATATACATTCAATCCTTTCAGTGAATATTTAATGATTGACTTGTATACACCTGATGGAAACAATGAACAGGATACTTATGGACCTTACGTTTTTGATAGATCTGCCATGGCAAATAAAGTTGGTGTAAGAATCTATCACATCGATTCTAGAATCTTTAAATGTAAAGTTGTCGATTATATGGGTGGACAAAAGCTTGCCTACGTAGACGGATATGTTTGGGATGGTCAGATGCTCCAAGATGATGAAGCTATATTGATGCCTATATCCAACAATATGAGTGAATCTAAAAATTTCCAATTACCCCAAAGTTTCGATTACTTCGACCAAATCAGATTGCTTGAATCCAGTGGAATCAATACTTTTGATAAGAATGGAATGATGACTAATCAAACATTGTATTATTCTGAAAGCAAGCCTTTTGACATCATGTCTTATGGATATCAGTTCTTCAATGGACGTTATACATATGATGATGGAAACGAGCTTCCTTTTAAAGTAAAGGTTCTCAATGTAGAAGATAAAGGAGAGTAAAAATGAAGAAAAATTTATTTGGACTTATCGGATTGTCAATGACTATGTTCTTAGTAGGATGCAATTCATCTAATAATACTAGTCAAACTCCTGACGATAGTATATATAAGCACTCGGTCAGTGTTGAAGTGAGTGGGGCTACTGGTGGAAAGGTAGTGAGTCCTGAAAATGTCACCTTGACTGAAAACTTTGATTCATTGACTGATAAGAAGTTCTACAACACTAGAGTTCTCCCTTCTACTGGTGATGTGAACATCCTTGTAGTTCCTTTGATTGTACCCGGATATGAAACAATCGATATCGATGGTGATGGAATCGATGATAGCGAAAGAGTCAAGTCTGATTTAGACAAAGCTTTCTTCTCTTCTGGAAGAGATGATGTCTATTGCTCGGTCAAAGATTATTACTATCAATCCAGTTATGGAAAATTGAATCTTAGTGGTGAAGTCACAGATTATTGTGAGATCAATGATGACTTGGGATATAGTTACACCAATGCGGCTAACATCACTTTGTCTGATACTTACGATATCGTAAACAAGGTCTGCGATTGGTTGTCTGACACCAAGGGATTTGATTTGACTAAGTACGACAATAACAAAGATGGATACATCGATGGAATATGGTGTATATATTCTTGCCCTAATTATTCTAATGGTGGACCTAAAGGAGACGATAATAACTTTTGGGCTTATACATCATGGGGAAATCAAACCCCTACAAAGGATAGAAAACCCGATGTTTTAAAGCCAATCTATAACTTGTTCGGTTGGGCCAGTTACGACTTCATGTATGAAGGATACGGCATTAACAAAATCGACACACACACTTATATTCATGAGACAGGTCACTTCTTGGGATTGAACGATTATTATTCTGATGTTTCTAGCTATAACCCTATTGGAAAAGTCGATATGATGGATTCAAATATCATCGATCAAAACATGTATTCCAAGATGCTATTGGGTTGGACCAAACCTTATTTGGTGACTGGAAATGCAACTATTGATTTGAAGAGCATGCAAAACGAAAATGCTTTGATAGTTATTCCTGGCGATTCCTATGTCATCAATGACAAGAATGAATTCGATCCTTTCAGTGAATACATTTTAATCGAGTTATACACAAATGAAGGATTGAACTATGATGATTCTAGAAGAAGTGTTTCTGATAGACCTTTAGCTATGAACGATAAGGGTGTGAGAATCTATCATATCGACAATAGAAAATTTGTGGTCGATGTGAAATCAAAGAAAGATGATGGAACTTATACTTCTAAAGAATATAAGACCGGTGATACCATCGATTCTCAACACAAGATTATTCTTCCTATGTCTAACGATAGAGGATCGAGCAGATACAACTATGGATTTGGAGTTGATTCTAATGATAATCTCTTCGATGAAGTTAGAGTTATAGAAGCCAACAATGTCGATTCGTTTAGCAATGGTGGATATCAAACTTCCAAGACTTTGTTCAAGGAAGGATCTTCATTCGATATTGGAACATATAGCAAGTTCTTCATCAACAAGTCATCTGATAAGACTAAAGGTTTGTTAGATACAGGAGATTCTTTCTCCAAGACTATTTCAATAGGAGAGATTAAGTAATATGAAAAGAAATAAAATAATCATCTCTTTAGCATTGCTTTCCTTGTTAAGCTTGACAAGCTGTGGCAATGGCACTTCTATAACCACTCCTTCTGACAAAACGGATAAAAAGCCTATTGACTACAATTCCGGCAGGGGATTAGAAGGAAATCAAGATGCCGATGACGTCATCGATGATAGCGATAGTGTATTGAACGGCTTCTTGAACGGTGTCTCGGGTGTGAGTCGTTACTCTTATGAAGTCACCAGCACGGTTCAAAATAATGAAGGTCATTTCACAGATTACTTTGATTCTAAATGCTGGTACAACTTAGATCACGAAGATGATTCGGCTAGTTTTGGATTGGCCTTGGATGAAAACAATAAATTATTCAAATACTATTTGAATGATGATTATGATCCAACCCCTTCGCTTTATCAGTATACTAAATATACGACTGATGGAGTGATTATCGATGACACGCTGTACGGACCTTTGAACCTAGCTACTGTCGGCATGCTCTCAACTTTGGACGGAATCACTCCTAGCACTGCTGAAGTGTCTATCGGAACTAAAGTAGCGACTAACAAATATATGTTGACTTCATCCGATGTCCTTTCGGTCTTTCAATATATGACCACGTATGGATCATCCATATCTAGCTATATAACTACTTGTTATATCAATATCCTCGATATGGATAGTCTCGAATTTGAGTGTCAAATCGATTTAGGAAGTTATGGATCGATAACTGGCCATTTCACTGATTTGACTGATAAATCTTCGATTTTGGATAAGACAAAATTAAAGTTGGCTTCAAAGACTTTAAAAGGTGTTGAGAAATATGATGATGTCACTAAATTCATGGATGTTTTGAATCAAAATAATTTCACCATCAAAGGTTATAACATACATCTATCTAATGGAAATGAATTGAAAGCTGATCCTTACACTGTTTACTGTACTAATAACTATTTCTATTTTGATTTCAAAAATCGTTCATATCATGACTTTGGATATGTTTTAGTTAAGAAAGGAACAGAAGTTACTTATTATTCTAAGAATGCCGATTACGACTATACAAAAAATCCAAACGATGAATACGATAAGACAAAGTTAGTACCTACCACTAAAACTTTGAATTATGATGCTTGTTACGGATTCACCACTGACAATAATGGAAACTTATTCTTCGATTATTTCCATGGACCTGTCGAGACAGAGACTACAAAGTACAATGAAGAGTATGAATACTTGAAGGATATTCCTGAAAGTGAGCGTAAAGAGAATGTTCTTTACATCGTTAAGGAAGAAGGAACTAATATCAAAGTCGTATACGAATGGAAGAAGAGCGGAAACGATGAGACATATTCCTGGGCTAGATATTCTGGATGGTATAACGATGTCGGTGCATTCTATGTCAACGATATCCAAGCTACTTTCTACCCTTATAACATGGGAATTACTCAATATGCCGAAGCTTATTTGGAGCAAAGCCTTACTGACAGCAACTATTATCATTCCAATAATAGTGAATTGATGTCTGGTTGGGCTAATGGATTATTCGGTTGGGGTTGGCAATCTAGTACCAATTGGATGAGCAGTGTCAAGGATTCCTATATTAAATTGACTAAGGATAGCGATGGAAACATCACTAGCGGTGAAGTTGGATTGAAGATGCAAGCAAATTATCAAGGGACATATGGACTTCACTCGGTCTATTACACCTATAGCAATTTCGGTTCTACTTCTCATACTGTCACTGAGACATTCTTGACTGGATTGGGGGTGAGTTTCTAATGAAATTTAAAAATATTATCGTTTCTTTATCCTTGATTTCCTTGTTGGCTTCTTGCTCTAATGGAACGACAACTGCTCCTGTTCCTACAACTCCTAGCGATAATTCATCCAATACTGGTGATAGCGATTACCAACCTGTAGGTGAATTACAAAGATTGATGAAAGAAATAAAGAAGGATTCTAACTTCTCTATCGGATATCATGTAAGTAACTATGACCAAGGTGAATCCGATATGAACTTCTTCTTCACCAATTATTCATTTCAACAAGGAAACAATACTAATTCTCAAGGTATAGCTCAAGGTGATGGATTCATCTATAGATATACATTGGATGACGAAGGAAATGTCGATGCTGGAATTCCTTTGGTCAACTATAACACCGGGGTAAGATATGATGAAATTTATTCATATATCAACGGTGTAGCTAATTTGGATTTGTCCAAACTCCCGACTGAGACTGATGACGATGGATATTATCCTTATGAGTTCGGCCAAGAAGGAAATGAAGCTAATGATTTGGTCATCATGACAGTCTTCCTTAGACAGACTCAAGGTTCTTTGTATCCTAAGTCTCTCAAAATAAAGACGATCGGTGACTCTATCTTATTCGATTCGGTTCTTTTGACTTATGGAGAATCATCAGACAATCCTTTGGACTTGAGAATTCAATCCAGCGTTTATGATATAAACAGTACGACAAATTCTCAAATCAAATCTTATATAGATTCGGGAAAGACAGCTAAGGATCCATTAAATTTTGATTTCTATAAGGTGTTCAATAAATATTTGAACTGTAACGATAACTATACAATTTCATTAGATGGAACTGGAATGACTAACTTGTCTTCAGCTTATAAGCTTGATTACACTGAGAAGCGCACCCAAGATGGAATTTTGGATGTTTTTTCTAGTGGGGAGAGAAGTGGTGCGATGATGGATCAAGGATCATTGAATTATTTCAAATTAGATTCAAATGATAAATTGAGCATAATCGGTACTCCTATTGCTGATTCGGATGGCAATTTCTATAAATCCATATACGGAGACTATAGGACTTCTTTCAGCTCGTTTGATTTCTCATTGCTGAGTGGATATGTGAAGAACAATGAAGAGAAGATATATTATTTGACTGATAGTCAATTCGTTTATTATTTCGCTCATCTATGTCAAATCAATGTGCAGGATGATTTCAGTGTAGATGGTGTCACTATTCAAATAACAGATGAAGATAAAGCTGAGTTTACTGCTACTTTTGATTTATATAGCAAGAATACTGGAACTAGATATGGTAAATTTAAAGCTAAGTTCTTCGATGTCAACAACACATCAATTCCTGAGGTTACCGACTATTTGTCCGAAGGCGATGAGCCTTCGACTCAAACAAAAGATGATTTGAAGACTGTATTGGATGCCTTTAAAGGAAACAACTATTCTTATGACACTTTGGTGAATAGCAAAGGTATGGCTAAAGTCTTCTATAATCCTTCCTATTATTTCCTTCAAGTATATGGAGATCCTAATACCAATGAAGGATACTTGAAGGACGGTGACCATATTTATTCCTTTGGAGTTCAGTATGAGACTGATACAAGCGGACAGATTATATATGATTCAAACAATAATATGATCGTCAAGGAATTTGTTGTGAACAACAAAGGTACAGATTATGCGGATGATATTCATAATATGAAGCTTCCCGGTATTGGAAAAGTCTATAGCGATGAGAATTCATTGAATTATATGTCTGAATTCTCTATAGACTTATATGATACTGATAAGTATGACATAGGAACATATGGTGGAATTACATATTGGAATTTAAACGACTATACTTTAAGTCAAAAGATATTTGATTACGTTTATTCCGGAACTAAATCATTATTGCCTTTAGGTGTTGGAGTTAAAGTTTCAAATAAAGCCGATTCGAAAAAACTGTCTTTGATATTAGCTAGCACTATGTCAGATGGTTCTCAAAGCGGATATGCTGCTTTGACTTACTATGATATCGGAACTACTTCCAACCCAATTATAGAGAAGCAAATTGAGAATTACTTATCTAACAAGTAATAGAAAGGATTTGATGCTTATGAAAAAAAGAAAATTAATTCCTGCTTTATCTTCTTGGTTATTATTGACTTGCCTTATAGGATGCAACGACAATAATATTAATTCTTCAAACACTAGTGGGAAGCCTTCGACAGGTGTTCCTTCGACCGTGACTCCTACTGATAAAAAGCCTGTCACCAAAGTAGAAATAAATGGAACGAAGACTTTAATAGTCGGAGAAGATACAAAGCTCATAGCTAATACTGAAGTGACCTGGTCTTCTTCAGATGAGACAGTTGCAACTGTCGATGAAACTGGAAAGGTTCATGGTGTAGCTTCAGGTTCTGTTACCATCACTGCTACTTCTATTGAAAATCCTAGTCTTTCAGCTGAATGGGAGATTTCGGTCAGCATGAGAATTCCTTCCAAGGACAAGTTGACCTTCAGTGCTAAGATCGATGGAAGTGAAGTCTCTCCTGTCCATGGAAAGTATAGTTTTCCTTTAGGAAAAGAAGTAATACTTGCTATTAATTCTCAAGAAGGATTTATGACTCCTAGCGTCACGTTCAGCTTGACTCTTCCCAGTGATGTCGATCAAACAATATGCAGTGTCGAAAATGTTGCAGATACGACTAATTCAGCTGAATTTTTAGGAATAGGTAGCTTTGAAGGTGGAACCTTGACTGCAACTTGCTCTTTTGGAGATAGTGAAAGCAAGAGTATAAAGATGCCGATTCAATTCGATGTCATCGATACTAATGCCGATAACAAAGCTAAGTTCTTCAACAAGTTTGAAGGATGTGAAGCTGTCGAGAAGAATTCGTTGACCAATGCTAAAATTACTGAAGAAACTAAGACTACTGATTTGACTGATGCTTCTATAAATCCTGAAACACAGCAAAAATCCTATACTTATGCTTTGTTTACCGATGCCGTTTATGTCAATGTGACTGGAGATTCCAATGAGGATTATTTTGCTGGATCCAGAAATGGTTCTACATATCTTTTCGATTATGACGGCAGCAAGATTGGAACTTTCTATAACTTTGGTAGTTCAGAAAAGTTAGGTGAGTCCTTCGTATTGTTGAATCATGCACCTGTCTATGGATTTGCTAATAGAATCAAAGCTTTGTTCGATTCATCTTATGGATTAGATACTGGTTTGGTCAACTTTGGAAATTATGCAGCATATGCATATTCCAATTTCACTATAACTATTGAAAAGGCAGAGGTAGTATCTAATTTCGATTATGGTTCTACACATTATGAATTGAATCTGACGGTGAATTTCGACGGATATAAGATTACTTCCTTTAAGTTTACTGAATTGTCTCAAACTTCAAAAAAGAAGATTGAATATAGTCTTGAAGGATCTAACTTCGTTTACGGAGAAAAGAAGATCGATAGTCAAGATAACAACGAATCCTATTTGTCTTTTGATACATTCTATTACAAGACTTTAAATCTAATTTGTTTAGGTGGAACTAATGTCGATTCTGTAGGTGACTACACCAACACTGATAAGTATGGAACTAGTGATGATTTCAACGCTGAAGAGAATGCTTATATTCTCCCTAAATATAAATCGTTGGCAATGCGTATAGATCCAACATTTGGAAATCCTATCATCGATAGCATAACAGTGACTCAAGATAACCAAGATGTGATTGTCTCATCCATAGGTAGCAACGGACTAGTCATTTTCCAACCTAAGACTGAAAGAGTGCAACAAGATGATGGAAGCTATAAGGATGTCGTAAAAGAAGGAACCACAATCTTTACTTTAACTTCAGCAAAGAATAAAGTTTCTACTTCTATAAAAGTCGAATTTAAGACTGAGACTATCAATGCTATAGAAGTCATGGACAACAAGCCTAGCAACAATGACTTTGGTGATGTCTATTTGAATGATAATTCAAATTATTTTACATTAAAAGCTTCACCTAATGATGATCAGACTGAATATGAATATGAAGCTATAGACTCTCAAACTGGTGCTTTACTATCGGATTTGAAAATTGATCACTATGTAGATGGAAACATCGATGGTTTATCTAGCTTCTATTACTATATTGTTGGAAGCAAGGTTGGAACATATAGCTTCAAAATCAGAGTTAAAGGAACTGCTGTTTCTACTAAAGATATCTTTACTATAAACATTAAATCTCCTTTGTCTGATACTGAGATATATAACCATGTAAAGGATAAGACTTATAAGATAACTACAAGTACTTCAGTCCAGACTGTTAAGTTCACATCTAATACAATTATTGCTTATACTTATAAAAATGAGAGTTCTGGAATAGATCAAACCGAGAATATTGCAGTGACTATCACCGATGGAAAAATCAAGGTTAACGATGTCGAAGAAATTAAGATTACATCTAGTAAAATTGACGATACTGTAGATTCAGAAGGCTCTACTTCAAAAACTACATACATTAGCACTTATAGAGGTCAAAAATTCAACTCATCTTCTAAGTATTATATTGGTGTGATGGCTGAGAATATCAGAGTATCTTCTGACTTTAATACTTTGGGAATATTCTTCATCAACAATTATGGTGGATATGAGAAACAAGAATTTCAAGTGGATAAATCTAGCCAAATTGATATAGATAACCTTCCCTCTTATTTGAATGGAAAGACATTGGTGAATAATGATTTGAGTTGGATTACTGGTGCAGGTAACTGCACGGTCAGTGTCTCCTTTACTTCGACCCACGCTTCCTTGACAATGGTCAATAATCAGAACACAACTATTGGAACACTTGAGTTTGACTATGCTTACGATTCTACAAGCAAAGAAATAGTTGTTTCAAACAGCACTTCTATTACTGGACCTGCTTCTATGGGTGGATATTCGTTATCTATCACGGGATTGACTTTGTCGGCGGATAAGTCATCAATCGATATCTCTATTGGAGCCTTATCTCAGTATTCTGAAGAGCCGATGATTTCAGAAGTCAAAATCAAATTGTTCTAGCATTTTGTTTCTTTAAGCTGATAGCCGAGAAAGGCTATCAGTTTTTCTTTTTAGCTTTAATTAAGGATATGGTCAAAAAAACATAAAAATGAATGATTAAAAACTATAATTAGATTTTTAAAAGATGATATAATTCTATCAGTTCAAGTAAAAGGACCGTATTAAACATGAAAAAAACATCAAAATTAGCTATTATTTCTTTGCTAGCTGCTATTTCATTAACAGCATGTGGTGGTCAAGAAAGTAGTAAACCTTCGTCTACTCCTACCAACAACACCGGTAGTTCTCAGACCCCCAGTAAGCCCTCGACTCCATCGACACCTGAACCTAAGCCTTCTTATGCTATTACAGCTACTGAGGGTGAAGGTTATAAGATTGAGGGATTGCCTAAGACTGCTAAGGAAGGTGAGACAGTCACATTTACACTTACTCTTGATCAAGGAAAAGAAGCAGATTCAGTCAAAGCCGGTGATGTCGATTGCACTTTGAATGATGATGGTTCTTATTCATTCACCATGCCCGGTAAAGCAGTGAATGTTGCTGTCACAGTTAAGAACAAGAAATTCAAAATCAACTCTATCTATTTCGATAGTGGAATGAGTTACTATAACCCAACTCTAAGTTTTAGTGTTGGAGATGAGTTTGAATTTGGTCAGAAAGTAGATTTCACATTGAGCGCTGCAAGTTCCAAATTTTATGCTTCTACTCTTGGAAGAGAAGCAATCTATATCAATGATGAAGTTATTGATTTGGGTAGCCTTGGCCTTTCCGGCTCAGTAACAACTGTCGATAATTTGAGTTTCACAATGCCTGCGGAGGATGTCGACATCTATGTCATGCCTAAGGCAGTGGATATGACATCTGGTGATGCTGATAAAAGAGTTAATAAGATTGTTATCGATGAAGCTCCTTCAGAAATCAAGGTTTTCTCTTCTGAAAAATTTTTATATGATTCAACATATAATTATGTTTTCAATAGTCTTTATGTAGCAAGAACCGATTCATATATTGTGACAAAGGTTTCTTATAAGGCAGACAATGTTGCTGAATGGACTGAGTTGGCTTTATCAATGACATGGACAGACAATATCTCTTTTATTTCTTTGAGCAATTTAAATCGTGGTACAGTCACTGGAGATCTTCATTTAAAGATTGAAGGAAAGAAGGTAGCAAGTCACAAATTGACAATTGTCAATGGTGATGTCGTAACCTTTGCTAAACAACCTGCTGCAACTTATGTAGAAGGAGATCCTGTCAGTTTGTCATTTACAGGAGTCGATGCAGACAAGGTTATCAAGTATGATATTCAAGGTGCTGAAAACACAGCATCTTCAACTGCTACTAATATTATATTCGAGATGCCTGGAAATGATGTTACCATCACATTCTCAGCTACCGATAAAGGAAAGATTACTTTTGAAACTATTGAAGGTGTGGAAAGTGCAGTTGCTAAAGATTCTGCCTATTCATACTATGCAAATGAAATCACTTCAGCATACCCTGGAGCTATATTGTATGTATACGCAACCCCTAAGGCTGGATATACAATCACTGCTGCGTATATAAACGGAGACAAGGAACACAAGGTTACAATGGGTACTTATGATACTTGTTTCAAACTTACTATGCCAGAATCGGGTGATGCATTGATAGGATTTGAAGTGGAAAAGAATGGTTCTATCAACATCGAAAATAAAGTTGGAAAAGATGAAACCATAACTGAAGTCAAATACTATTCAAGTTCTTATGCTTCATCTACTTCCGAAAAGACATATAACGGATTTGGTGCAAATGCTGACGTCTATATGTTTGTGAAGGTTAAGGATGGCTATAGTTTAGGTGATGCTACAATTACAAATAATGGAACTAATACTACATGTAAAGTAACTAATAGTTATAGTGGAAGTTATTATAATTTTAAGATGCCTTCTGATGGAAGTGATGTTTCAATCAACATTAATGTCATCCAAAACGGAACTATAACAGTACAAGTGGATTCGACTTATGTTGAGTCTACATCTTTATCCAAGAGTAATTATTCATCAGATAACTTAGCTAATAATGCTATAGGTGCTGGTGAGACCTTCTACGTATTTGTTAAAATGAAGGAAGATGTCAGTGGATATAGTTTAGGCCAAGCACAAATTCAGGGCAAGGATGATACAGCTGTAGACGTTCAAGAAAATTACGGAAATACTTATTACCAGTTCACAATGCCTTCTGATGGAAGTGATGTGACAATTGTTATAAGTATGGTAAAAAATGGAAACATAACAATCGCTGAGAATGCTGGTGTCTCTGAATCTAAGATTTCTACTGGCGCAAGTTGGTTACAAGATGCAAGCAAAGCCAATGATTTTGCTCCCGGTAAGAAATTCTATATTTTAGCTAAACCTGTAGATGGAAAACTTGTTACCAAGGCTAGTATGAGTGATGGTACTGAATTCAAAGCCACTGAAGTTGAGGCTACATATAATTACGGTGACGGATTCTCTTACTTTAAGTTCACAATGCCTAAAAATGGTGTTGCTAACATCAGCTTCACTACTGCAGATGCAAAGAAGGTCACATTTGATACCGTTGATGGTTTGACCTTCTCTTTCACTTCAGGTGCTACGAGTGGAACCTCATTTGCTGTCGACGAAAAGGTTCAAGTAATGGCAACTGCTGGTTATGGTTACACAGTAAAATCGTTAGCTATCAAAGATCATGCTGATGTTAAAGTCGAAAAAAAGACTGATGATAATGGAAATACTTATTATGAATTCATCATGCCTGATTATGATGTGACATTAACTGGTACTGTTGAAGCTAGTCAAGTTGTAACCCTTTCTGTCTTGGGAACTAAGATGCCTGGTAAAGCTTATGCAGTAACTATTAATGTAAACGGTGTTTCATCAGCACCTTCGTATTCTTATTCCAATTCAGGTAAGACTGATGTTTCTATTACATGGATTGTTGGTGATACATTGTCATTCACATATACCACCATTGATTATAGAACAGATGATGATATGTATGTAGTAATTACTAAAAAAGATGGATCAGTTAAAGAAATTCAAATGTCAGCAGGTTACTACAACTACACAGCAACTGCTACTCTTGAAGCTGATTGGGCTTCTATTTACTTCAGTGTAGGTAGCACACTTACAACCAAGTAATTTAAACTTATATTAGTGCACGCATTTGCGTGCACTTTTTTGTTTTTTTTATATAATAATCAAGAAATGAGGATAGAATTATGAATAAAAGAAAGAAGTTATACTCTATTATCCTTTTAGGTGCTGCTTTATTGTCTTCATGTGGTAAGTCGTCTTCTATCGATAGCAATCCTACTACACCATCGATAACTGGTGGTGACAATAGCAATTCAAGTGTCGATAGATATTTAGTGTCTTTTAACGAGGTTATTGACTGCTCTATTCAATTAGATCATTCCGATAACAAGTATAAAGAAGGCGAGTTGGTTTCTATAGTATTGGGTATAAGTAATGAATCTAAAGAATTCGATAGATTCGAATGTGACGATGTATCGATAGAAATCAATAGTTCTACATCAAATCGCATAGAAGCATCTTTTATAATGCCTAAAAAGAATGTGGACATTGATGTGATTCTGAAAGATAAGGATTTAGATTCTTTTAGAATTAAAGAATTGAAGAACTATTCAACTTATGATGCTTCATTAAAAGAAGGAGATAAATTCAAGGCTGGAGATAGTGTTGAACTCATATTGTCAGGGTCTTATTTTTCATCATCAGATGTATCTAACACATATATTCAAATAGATGATGAATATTACCATCCTTCATTGGTTGATTCTATCAATGATTCTGCCACCTCTATGAGCCTATCGTTTGTTATGCCCAACAAAGACATATCTATTATTATTTCTACTGGAAACAATCAAATCAGTAACAATGGATTTAAAGTTTCTTTAGATGAAAATGAATATGTCGATTTGATCGCATATAATCCAGAAGAAAAATATACTAGATTCTATGGTGGATTGGTGAGGAAGATTGGATATAAAGTGACATCTGTTCAATATAAGATAGGAGCTGATGGTCAATGGACTGATAACTATTCTTTGTTTGATATCAGCAATATTTGTAATTTATATATATTGAATATAACAGCAGATGTTGAAATAAAAGTTATAGGTGAATTTACAGGCGTTAAGACGATAACATATATAAATGAAGATGCCATTATTCCTACTACTAGTTCTTTATATTATGAAGGAACTGAAGGCGACATTTATAGTGTCTCCTTCAAGCCTCATCCTAAATATACTTTGACTGGCAAGCCGACATTTGAAGGTGTGGAAGTAAATGATGACGACGTCACAGACTCTTATTTTAAATTGACCATAGGTCTATCTGATATAACTATTACTTTCCCGGCAAAAATAAATAATAAAATCACTGTATTAGATAACGATGATCTTGGTTCTTATGTTATCAAAAAGAACAATATAGAAACTGATTATTGTGCTTCATTAGCCACCTTTAATTTCTATCCTACTATAAAGAGAGGAAAAGTTATTACTGCCGCTAGAACTATAGATTCTAACGGAACAAAGGGTAGTTGGTGTTATCCCTCTGATGACAGTTATGGTGTTCAATCTATCGAAATGAGAATGCCTAAATCTGGAGACTGTCAGATAGAAATAAATACTGCTGATGGATTCACTATAGATATAGACAAAATAGATCATGGTTCTATGACTATTAATAGAGATACATTTAGAAAAGATGATAGAGTCTATTTTACAATCCAAACAGAATCAAATTTTTATAGATTTAATAAATTGATAGATTTAGAAACAGGTGAGACTATAGAGACTACCATGAATGAGAATAGCGGATACTTCACTATGCCTGAGAAGTCCTTGAGGCTCAAGGCCATAATAGTTGAAGTAGAAAAAGCTGATGTCAATTTAATTGGAGATTTGGATAAACTCGAGTCCATTGAGATTCAAGGAAATAAATCTTTAACTAGAATGAATAAAGATAAAACCTTAGGAACATTCATTGTTGGAGAATACATAACTATACTACCGGTAACTTTAAAATCACAGTATCAAGATGATTATATTGTTACTGTTAAAAAGATAGTCAATGGAAAAGAAGAAGAGATTAAATCTAGTAATGGATCATATTTATTTTCGGTAGAAGAAGGACTTACTGATATAGTTATGTCAGTAGAAGAAAAAGCACAAGTAAAAAGCTTTAAAGCTACTATCAATAAGCCTGATGGTGTAAAACTAACGTTTAGAGTCAATTATAAGTCAGTTACTTCTTTAGATGATACTTTGATTCCTGGTTCTGATGGGAAAGCAAGACTAGAGATATTTGTAAATGGATATGCAAAGCCAACGGATTATAATGTTCAAGTGTTGGATAATGAAAACAATGAAGTTATAGGTGAGTCTGGAATGACTAGTGTCGCTTATATGATTTATAGCGATATTACGATCAACATAACAGCTAAATAAAATGTGAGGATTCTATATGAAGAAATTTAAACTAATTGCTTTGATTTTGTTATTAGGTAGTGTTGCATCGTGTGGAAAAGAATCTATTAGCAATTCGACCATATCTTCCACTTCGGATAAAAAAACTGATATATCATCGACAAAGAAGACAGAAACAATCGATGATAAATTCGATAAGTTGTTGTCTGATATGGCTTATGGATATAGATTTAAAACTACTGCCACAACATTGACTAGTGATGGATACTCAAATTATTGTCTTGATATAGGTGTAAAGGATAATGGATATGAGTTCATTAGATATGATTCAAAACAAAATCAAGAAGCAGATAGAAATTCTGTATATGTAGAATATTTCTATTCTTACGATCCGGAAGCTTCCACTCCTTTAGTATCTATGCCTATGTTAGATATTTCTAATAAGATAGATTATTATCCTTATACTATCAATGGCAAAAATCTCGAATGGTCCGACTCAGGATATCAGAATATGTTCACATATTTTGAAAAGGATAATTATTTAGATGATGAGGGTACTTATACACTGGATGTCGAGGATGATTATGTTAAAACATATCTTCCTTTATTAGCCACTCAGTTTTTGCATGAATACACCAGAACTATCAAAGAATTTTCTTTCATCTATAACAAGGATAATGATGGATTTGATGTAAATATAGTGTTCAATCCTATCACCGGATCTTTCTCTAATACTGAATTAGAGATTCAAGGTCAAGTAATTCCAGGTGATGATTTTGAATTTAAACAAGCTGAATATACTAAGACTGGTGAAGAAAAAGAAGAGTTGAACCAAGTCTTTTCTAAATTAAAGAATAACAAGTATTCTTTTGTAGATACCACTTATTCAATTGATGAAAACAGCAATAAGACAGTCGAATCGAAATATTCAGGTAAAACAGATGGATCTAGTCTAATATTAGAATCGGAGACTTCAACGTCAAAGATGAATTTCTTATATAAGAATGTCGGAAACAATCAAATCCAACAAGCCAATAAACTTGGAAATGATTATTATGCTTATGGATCAGTTATCAATTCATCTATAACACCATTACTTCCATCATTTGATATGTCTTCTATATTCTTTAATAAGACTGATGATAATAAGTATGTATATGATGGTAGAGCAAATTTCTTAAAGACGAAAACTTATAATTTTTCAGGTGAAGGCTTAGCTGTTACTTCGATGAATGTAACTTTCTATGATGATTCAGTATTGTTTGAAATTGGATTTGATAAATCAACAAATATAGAAGAGATCAAGTATACTTTCTTGAATGAATCTAACGTAGCTGATAGTATAGAAATAAAAACTGATTGTTCTGATGTTGAATTATCGACTTTACTCGAAGGTTATTCTAAGGCACTGATTGGATTAGAAGAATTAATTGGTGGAAAAGATAACTTGAATCTCATTCCAGTAGTTGGAGGAAGACAATCTGTAGCAGGTCTTTATTATTCCGATGGAGTTGATGGTGATGGTGAAGAAACAAAAGAGAAGTATTATGGAATAGAATACAGGTTGATTGGAATAAGTGGATTAGAACAAATAAATCTATATGAGACTAAATTGACAGGAGTCGGTTTCATAGCTACTAAAACTCAAGGAACTCATTTCTCTGGTGATTTGTTCACAAAAGAAATTCAAGTCAATGGTGATACTAAGACATTGAGATTGGAAGTTGCGTCAGGAACCACTTATCAGACATTAGCCATTGCAATAGATGTAGCATAAAAAAAACTGGATTATCAGTGTAATCCAGTTTTTTTGTTTGTTTATTTATTTATTCTCTAGTTAAGATAGTCGAATCAGACTTGCCCGAATCAGATTCAATAGTCAGTATATATTCATTATTTGATAATGTTATTGCGATTGAATATCCACCACACTCAAATGATAGATGATTATCTGAAATAGATACGTTTGTACCTGCATATTCTGTTTCATCATCTAAATTGAAGCCCATTTTAAATGTGACTGAATATACATATTCATCTTTAGAATACTTATCAGTATTCTTTTTCTTTTCTACTTTAATTTGTACTTTTTGATTCTTGAATGGACTGGTTGAAGAGAATGATCCAGTGAATGTTCCATACATTTTGCTCAAAGAATCAAATTCACTTATCGTATTTATATCAAATGGAAGTTTAGAAGAGTCAGAATAGATCTTATATTCGACATATCCTCCATTTTTCTGAAGGAATTTGACTGTATCGATTTTTGAATTCGATAATTTGATTTCGGCTTTGGTGACATCTTCAACATGATAAGAATCATCTAAATCAGAGAACGAGTCGAAGTAAAAAGCAAATCTATCTGGCATTATGGTCAATGAATAAACATTTGTTTCTTTATCGAATGTGAAGGCTTCGATTGGCTCACTTCTTCTAGGCATAGAGTAGGATAAATGAGTTATATACGATCCATCGCTATCCTTTTCTTTTTCTTCTTTATAGTAGTATGTTCCATCCTCTTTTGTGATTTCATGTACATATCCATCTTTGACTAAAGCACCGCTGAAATTATTATCATTGATTTGATAGAACATTACAGAGGAGGATATATATCCTTCGAGATAAGGCATCTTAACATTGCTTATATTTGATACATTTCTTTCAAAACTATAAGGATTGCTAAATAAGTTATCAAAAGCTGATTTCAATGCATCATGATAGTCTTTGTGCTCATATGGAACAGGTTTATTAGCTTCGTGATCAACGTTTTTGTCATTGTTAATAGTGAAGTCGATTTCATAATGGAATGGAGATCCATCCTTATCATTAGCTTCCTTACTAACAATATGGAATGAATTTATGGAGTCGTTCTTAACTATAATTTTGAATTCATCAAAACTCATTATGGATAAGATTGCTATTTTTGATGTGAAGTTTCTAGCAGCCTTATATCTATTACCTGCTGTTTGACCATCTTTTGAGAAATCCAAGTAATAGTTACCATCATTATCCTTATCGAAGAAACCTGAATCACTTGTTTCATCGTAGAATGGATTTGATACCATTGACCAGGATAAAGATCCTTCTCCATCCGAAGCTTTGGTCAATACTAGATTGTTATTTTCATCTATATCATATGTTCCGACATATTCATTAGAATCTTCAGTGATTTTAAAATAATCTAAGCTTCCTTCTTCATTTCCGACTTTTCTATCGTAGTGATAAGAATCATCGCTGAATTTAGTTGTGAATGTTGTTGTTTGATTTAAGTCATCACCATCAAAATCTTTGATGGTTCCATTTATAGTCAATCCGGTTTTCATGGATTCGAACAAATCGAATAAGGACTTAGTCGATTTAGAAGTAGATGAATTGTTAGTGGATTGTTTGTTGGTCGATGATGGGTTTGTACTAGGCTTAGATGTGTTGGGTGTTGTGTTTGCGTCACTGCAACCGACCAACAACAAAGCTAAAGATAAAATAGGTAGATGTTTAGATTTCATGATTTCCTTCTTTCATTGGCCTTAAGATTTAACACTATTGTGCGATATTTATTCAAGAGAAGATTTAAGCAATTTGATTTAAACCAAAAAGCAGCCATCCTATAATGGCTGCTTGATGATAGTATTGATTACCAATCAGTATCTGGAACTGATAAAGCACTGCTGAATAAATGAATTTTTACAGAGTTTAGTGCGACACCATTCCAATTTAAATATGGACTCACTGATAGTTCGTATACATTTCCGTTTATAGTCTTTGTATAGAGTTTATAGGCGGCGTAACTATTGTTGTAATTTGATTTGTCGGTTAAGGCCCAACCATCTTCTACTAATTTTGCCTTATAGTTTTCTATGAATTCATCTCTTGCAGTTTCATTTTCAAACTTCTTGGTTTCAAATTAACAATCGTTATGACCGGCATCATATAATGAATTTGTATGAGAGATTGTATTATCCCATCCTGGCTTTGCATATAAGTAAGGAACAACATTGTCGATTTTCCATGCCACCATTTCATTATATAAAGAACTATTTGCTTCTTGGAATGAAGTAGGTTCATCGTGTTCTTTAGCCTTGGTCCAGTCTATATCGATGGTAGTAGAATCATAATTAAAATAATTGGCTTCGATTGTGACTTCTTCTTCAAAGGATTCTAGTTTTGTAGAAATCTTAGATACATATCCATCAGTGATATAGAGATTTCCTTGATCGATATATTGACCATTCATATAAGGAAGATATAAGCACTGACCTACGAATTGACCATTCTTTCCATTTCCACCACGTGATACATATGCACCTTTAGAGTCTTTATCAGCAAAGATATCAGCTGAGAAAGCAAAGGTTGGATAACGATTTACTGTATCGCTCTGGAATGGAGTTGTATGAGTCTTTTCAATATATAAATCTTTGGTAGTATCATTGTAACTATACTCATAGTATCCAGTATCAGTCTTTTTAATACCAGTATGTGTTGTTTTACCATTTATAGTTACTACTTGGTCAATAGCATCTTCATTAAACTTCATTGTGTACATATTGACTGACGATCCGTAATCCAATGAGTATTTAACTGTATAGTTATGGCTTGAAGCTGAAGCATTTCTTGCTGTTTCGATAGTGTCATGATAAGTCTCATGTGTGAAAGGCTCTACATGTTTTATTTTAGCAGTGCCTATTTCTGAAATAGTTCCAGTAGCTATAAATCCGTATTTGGTGTCAGGATCAGATTCATTTGTTGCGGCAGGATCTACGATCATGGTGATTCCATCGATTACTCCGTTTGTGACGGAGAAATACAAGTCATCCAAAGCTACATTAGATCTTCTTAACAACATTAAAGGAATCAAAGTTTCATAGTAATATCCACCGATGTAGTGATATGTTTTTCCTTCATCGAATGTTGCGAAGTCTTCATAGGAGAAATAATCACTTTCTCCTCCAGTCACTCCTAAAAAGTTGGCGTAGTTAGCGTCAAAGCTTCTTTTTTCTCCTTCATCATTAGTCAAAGTCTCTTTTGCGAGTTTATTATTTATATCGATGTATTCTTTGGATAGACTAGAGCCATTTCTTACATAGGCTTGGTTCATTGTTTCTTTTTGCTTGATATTATCGTATGCAGTTACTGAGTATGCATCAGTTTAATTGTATTCAAGGTTAAATAAATATGAATCGTCATTTTCTTCGAATATGATTTCTAAATCAGTATTACCTTTTTCTGTGGAATTCAATTCATAGTCATAATCGTAGAGCTTTTCGTTAATATTGAATTTAGCTGCTCCGGTGACAGTCTTGAACATGTCTTCGTTCATAGCTTCACTTTCTTCGACGGTTACTTCCATCTCAGAATAGACGGATTCATCATCCGCCATTGTGGCTTTGATGATTACAGTTCCAAACTTATCAGGCATTGAAGTTAGCAAAGCTTCCTCTTGCTCTTGATTTTCTAATCTAGAAACTTTAACTATGCTTTCATCGGATGAAGTCCAATTGACATCCTTGTTTCCATATTCATCTACGATTGCATAGATAGATCTTTGTTGATTAGGATAGAGATTTCCCATCATCTTAAGCTTAATTCTGTCATCAGTATGGAGCTCTTTGTTAGAAGAGGTTGTATCTTTTCCTGTGCCTGATGTGTTAGGCTTTAGTGTGGGTGTAGCACTAGGATTGGTAGAAGGTTGTGTAGATGGTTCTGTTGTCTTGCCACACGATCCTAGCAATGTTAATAATATTAGTGTGGAAAGACCTATTTTATTTTTTCTCATTTGTTTTTATTCCTTTCGTTTTATCGGCGAGGGCTAGATTATAAAGGCATAAGTTATCCTAGTCAAGTGATTAGATAACACAAGCATCACTTGTCAAATAAACATCGATAATATGAAATATGGTTGTTTGATTCTCTTTAATATTTTTTGTAATCAGTCTTCTATATTTTTGATAAAATAATAAAAGTTAAGTGCTTACACAAGAGCAATAAAGGATCAAAGGAGAAACTGTTATGGAAAAAAACTATTTTACTTCTAAGAACAATGTAAAAGCTAAAGACTATACGAATATATTGGATGATGCAGAGGAGCATGATAAGTCTAAATCATATGATAGCTTACCTTTTGCTTATAAACATGTAAAATTGAAAAGTGAGTATATAAGTGAAAATGTACTCCTTTCAGTGAATCACTTAAAAGTATTCTATAAGAAGAAACACTTCTTAAAGAAGGAATACATCAAAGCGGTTCATGATATTAGTTTTAAAATTCATAAAGGTGAAATCTTTGGAATAGTAGGAGAAGAGGGAAGTGGAAAGACTATTACGGCTAAAGCTATAGTAGGGGAAGAAAGCATAACTTCTGGTGCTGTCTATTTTAAAGGTGCACGTATTGCAGCTGGAGACAGATGGAACAGGAAGGAAATAGAGTGGTCTAAGAAAAATGGAAAGAAGGAAATCGAAAGATTGAAGAACGCTAAGACCGTAGAAGAAGTTGAGAATCATCCTTCTAAAGTCGATAACCTTTATGTAGGAAAAGAAATCTTGGATTATTCTTTAGTTCGCTCTAAATATGCAGTATCTACTAGATTTTTAATCTATAGTGAATTGAGCAAAGGGCATTCCTTTGATTATGCTTTGAAGTATATAGGAGCATTAGCCGAGAGTTTTATCGGTGGAACTTATGATAGAAGCAAATACTTCTTTATAAATGATCAGGAAGCTAATGAGAATGGATATCACTTATTGAGAAGAATAAAAGTATTGACTGAGAAGGATGTATTGGATTCCTTACTTCCAACTAACGATTTAGCTCTATTGATTCAATCTAGAATTAAAACAGTAAAAATGAACATAAAGTTGATTAAAGAAGAACAGACAAGAAAAATCAAGCAAATAAAATTCGATAATGAAAATAATGATTATAGATTGAGAATTCAAATACAACCTTTGTTCTTAAATGCATTAGACCCTGATATGAATGTTAGAGATGTTTTGACTAGTAGAATCAAATCTTTAAACAATGCTGCTATTGCAGAAAGAAGCTCTAAAGCTTTGGAAGAAGTCGGACTAGTTTCAAGTTACTTCTCTTTATCGGTTAAAGATTTGAAATCTTTTGAAGCAGTTAAAGTTGAATTGGCTGCGGCTTTAGCTGCTAACCCTGAACTTTTGATAGTCAATGATCTTCCTAAGACATTGACTAAAGAGGAAGAAGAGGAATTTATTGAGCTATTGAGAAAACTTAGAAACAGCAGAATGATTTCTATTCTTTTCATGAGCAGAAATCTTAATTTGGCTAAGCAAATTTGCGATACTATCAGCATTCTTCATGATGGAGATATGGTCGAATTAGCAAAGAAGGATGAGCTTTTGAGCAATCCTATTCATCCTTATGGAAAAGCCTTTGTTAAGGCTTTTGAAAAAGACGATGGTGATCATAAAGTTGATTATGATTCATCGAAGAAACGTGATTATTCAAAGGAGAAACCGACATTCCAAGCAGTCATTCCAGGTCATTATGTCTTGTTCGATACTAATGAAGCTATCGCTTATAAGAGCTTGATTCAAAGCCAAAACAAGTTTAATAAGTGACCATTTAAATCCTTTAGTCAATTGTCTAGTTTTATCTTTTATCAGTTAAATCATTTACTTGTTTATGTATTTGATTTTCATCTTGCAATGAATATAAGGAAGGAATTCTTTTATGAGCGATATGAACAATAAAGAGCAAAAGAAAGAACGGTCAACTTTTAAAAAATGGATAGTATCTATATTGATAATATTATTGACTTTAGTTGTTATTTTAGGAGGAACTATATGCGCTTTGTATATACGTTCTGCAACGTATAAACCTAATGATCAAAAGCCGAATATAGATACGAAAAGCGAGTTCGTAACTCAAGGAAATGAGAATGGTACAAAAAGAGCAATCTATGATAAGGATGGTAATAGATTGCAGATAAAAGGCATCAATGCTGGAAATGTACTTGTTCAAGAAGGATGGATGAGCCCATTTGACAATGATCCTAAGAAAGATGAAGATGGAAATCTTATAAAGGATAATGATGGTAATTTAACTTATGCGGAGTTCACTCAGGAAGACTTTGAAGAAGGATTGTCAAATAATCCAAATTTAAAAGATAACAAAGATGAATTGATGAATCTTTACTATAAGTCTTTCTTCTCTGAAGATGACTTTAAGAAAGTTAAAGAATTACAATTCAATACCATTAGACTTCCTTTCTACTGGCGAAATATTTTAAATGACGATTTTACTAGAAAAGATGAAAGTGTTGCATTCTCTTATTTAGATTGGTTCGTAGAGCAATGTAAGGTTAATGATTTATATGCTATCTTAGATTTGCATGGTGTTCCTGGAAGTCAAAACGGTTTTGAGCATTCGGGATTGTTCTTAGAGCAACCAACATTTTGGCATAACGAGACATACGAGAATGCTGTCATAGATTTATGGGACTATGTCAGTGAACATTACACAAACAATAGAAAAGATATCGCTCCTTGGATTTTATCTTATGATGTCATAAATGAACCTCAATCTTCAAAGAATAAAAATCAAGATAAATATTGCACTGATTATCAAGATAAATTATATAAGGTTATAAGAGAAAACAATGATCAGCATCTTATCACATTAGAGTTCATGTGGGACTATTCAGTATGCCCTAATCCAGATAAATATGGATGGTCTAACATCATGTATGAATTGCATCAATATAATTGGAATAGCAATCTTATCAATTTGGAAACATTCAAATCTTACTTCGATTCGAAATTATTAGGTCACGATTATGATGTTCCTATCTATATAGGTGAATTTAACTGGCTCGAAAATTTGGATAGTTGGAAGAAATGTTTGGTCGATTGGTACGATGATAGAGGATATGGTTGGACCATATGGAACTATAAGACCACAGTAACTGGTGGTTGGACTTCATCTTGGGGTGTTTATACAGCACAGATGAAATTAAATAAGAAAAATGAAGAAACTAAAGTAAATATTCATACTTGTACTTTAGATGAATATAAGAAGGCCTGTGAATTAGTCAAGACAGAAAATTGTGCTACTTCTTTTACATATAATATGATTAATACGTATAACACTGAATGGAAAGTTTAAATAGTATAATTAGATAGAAGACAATATTACGATTTTGAAATAGTGATATGATATTCACATATATGGAGATATATAAATGAAAAATAAAATTAAAGCTGATCCATATAGTTATAGAAAGGAATTATAAAATATGACTTATTTAATTTTGTCTATTGTGAGTTTAGTTCTTTGTGTAGTCTTCGGATATTTGATTGTTGTTGGCAATGTTGTTTTGGCTAACAAGACTTGGGAACATGGCGATGGATTCTGGTCCGAGCAATTAGCTACAAACTTGAGAAATACTTCTATTGTTCTACTCGTTGTTTTTATCGTGCTAGCAATTGTTTTGTTTGTTCTTTTTCTTAGAAAGAAAAAGAATGATAAGAGACGTAAAGAATTAGAAGAAAAAGAGAAAAATAAGTAAAATAGAAAAGCTCAATGATTAGGTCATTGAGCTTTTTTTTAATCAATTTTTTTATTTATTATCGTTGTTCTTTACTTTATCATCTTGTTCTTTCATAGCAGAGATGGATTCTGTGACAACATTTGCTATGGAAGATATTTTAGTTATATCGGATGGGATGATTAACTTTGTAGCTTTACCCTCTGCGACTTTAGATAATGTCTCATAGGATCTGATTGTTAATACAGCGTTAGATGGATTGGCCTCATTTATCATTTTTATTGCTTCAGCCTCGGCTTTTCTCACCATCAATTCACCATCAGCCTCAGCTTTTTTGACTTTGAGAATCGCCTCAGCTTGAGCCTCGGCTTTTTTGATAGTTGCTTCTTTCTCAGCCTCTGCATTTAATATTGCTGCCTCTTTGTTACCTTCAGCGATAGTTATTGCAGAGGTCTTTTCACCTTCAGCTATCAATATCTTTTCTCTCTTTTCACGTTCCGCTCTCATCTGTTTTTCCATTGCAGATTGAATATCTTTTGGAGGCAAGATATTTTTGACTTCGACACGCGTGACTTTGATTCCCCAAGGGTCGGTGGCGTCATCAAGGATTTGTCTCATCTTAGTGTTTATGATGTCACGACTGGTTAGGGTTTGATCCAAGTCCAAATCACCGATAATATTTCTCAGTGTTGTAGCAGATAATGCTTCTATACCGGCGATAGGATTCTCTACTCCATAGGTGAATAATTTAGGGTCAGTCACATTGAAGAAGACGACTGTATCTATTTGCATAGTGACGTTATCTTTTGTGATGACTGGTTGAGGGGGAAAATCATAAATTTGTTCCTTCATTGAGACTTTCTTTTGAATTCTATCCACAAACGGAGCTAGGAAATGAATTCCTGTGTCCCAAGTACAAAGATATTTTCTTAATCTTTCAATTACGTATTTATCTGTTTGGTTTACTATCTTAAGTGAGCAAAGCAAAATGATTAAGACTATAAATACTATTACTGCAAAGATTGAAATAATGACTATTGCTTCTGTTGGCATTTTATAATCCTCCTTTAATTAGATTTTTTGACAAGAAGTTTATTTCCTTGTATGGAAATGACTTCTACGATTGAATCGACTTCTATTGTATCATCTTCATCTCGTTTGATAGCATTCCAAATGATATCATTGATTTTTACTTCACCTTTTTCTAGAGAAGTTATTCTTTTTACTACGATTCCTTTTTTTCCTATCATAGTATCTACATTTGTCTTTGAATGGAGATGAACAAGTCTCTTTTGGAGTATAGGTCTTATTACTAAGAAAGTTATTAATGACACTCCAACAAAGACAATAATCTCACCCCAGTATGGCATTCCAGGAATAAAAGTTATGGCGAAAGCTACTATAGCTCCAACACAAAACCATACTGAAACTAAAGCTTCAGTCAACAGCTCAGCCATCAAAGCTAAAGCGAAGATTACGGCCCAAACTATTAACATTATTGTAAGTTCAGTCATTACTTAATCTCCTTTCTTAAATCTATGATCAATAAGTTTTCTTTTTGATCATAGTAGCATTTATATTTTAGAGGTTTCTTAGAGAAATCATGATTTATAAGATTTCCAATCTTTGATACAAAATCTGTAGAGGATACTCTTACATATGATTTCCCACCAGAGAGAACAAACATATTCTCTTCTGGATATTTTTTAGACTCATAATCATCTTGACTGATTGGATGAAGAGCAATTTTATAATTGCTTTCATCCAATCCTAACATAACAGCATAACTATTAGCTAATATATCTACTCCAGGTTTGTTAATAGTTATATTAGTCGAATAAATAGTTGCTATTGCATTCTTTTCGCTTTTAGAAAACCATTGAAACATGTATACCTCCTTTAACCAAATACATGATACAAGCAAATTCAAGAAAATTCAATTAAATTCAAGATTAATTATATAGTTCTCGTTTAAGCTCAATTATGCATCTTAAATGAGAATGATAGAATAAATGATAGAATAAATGATAGAATAAATGA
>ULRP01080164.1_pt1 | contig 42263 bp, 43 predicted proteins | sample 1955521 | NCBI WGS metagenome assembly ULRP01 (sample SAMEA4835685, study PRJEB28245) | human gut metagenome | biome: gut microbiome; material: fecal sample | place: Denmark | collected 2008
ATACGCTACATCAAATCCGCGCAATAGGCATTTTTTGCCCAGCCTCAACGCCTTGTATCATAAGGCATTTTTTTATCGACTCCGTCTTCAGCCGTCTTCATTCTCCGCCGATAAAGACGGCCATTCGACATCCGGAAAATTTCCCTGCAACGAAATATCACGCAACGCTTGGCGGTATTGCGCCCATTTTTGTTTCTGACTTTCGCTTAAGGCGTTATCCGGCAGCTGCGTCCAATCGCTTTCCTTTAATAACATATTACGATGTGTTCGGACATAAGCCGCCTTTTCTTCTGACGTCGGCGAAGAAGGCAATGAAATCTTATATCTCTTTTCCCCTTCCTGCGTTATCGTATAACCGTGTGCAACCGCCCATTGGCGAGCCGCCGTATATTCCGAAACCGATATTTCCTGATCTAATGAAAACATTGTTTATGCTCCCTGCCCGACGACTTTCCACCAAACGGGAAAGCTGGCCGTACTGTTAAAAAAGTCAATCTGAAAAGACGTCGTCGTTAAATTCGACGCACAAACGCCGCTTGCAGCAGGCGTCAAAACGCTTGAAGCCACAACTCCGCCCAAAACAGTATAAACGGTGTTTAACATCGGCTTTAAAAGCGTAAGCGTCAACGCCCCCGATGCGGGAACGGCTTCGCTTAGCCCTCCTTGTTCTACCCAACCGCTTTTATGCACCCGATACCAGCTGTTCCCGTCTGCAAGCCCGCTTAAGACGTCTTCTTTTTTCGGAAAAAAATCTATGACAGGATCACATTCAACAGCGTAAATTCCATTGGGTTCAGGCGTCCCGAGCGCATCAAAAGCTTCATTCGTCAAAAAGTTAATGTTAAATGATCCTTCAATGACGCGAACATCCAAAACAGTATCCCTGTTTAATGTCAGTTCTCCTTCCCGTGTTCCGTTTTCGGATGAAAAAACGTTCCATTGTACGGGCGTCCCCGCTTCCGCTTCAAACGTATTGTCTTGAACCCCGTTTATGCTTGCGACGGTTCCCGTCGGAGCATTTATTGTTAATATCGGCATTATCTTCTCTCCTTATGCAAAATAATAAAAGCGGCTCCGTCAGCGCCCGAGCCAGTGCCGGGAACATTGTAAATCCCGTAGCCGCCGTTCATTCCGCCTTTCCCGTAAAGCTCGGCATTAAGCGCTTGCCCGGCGCCGCCGTCATAAACCCCTTGAGGATTGCCGCCCGTCGGATAAACACCGGTTTTTCCCGGATTCCCGTTTCTTAAACTGACTCTCTGAAGTGTTTCGGGAATATACGACGCCGTGCCGCCCGCTCCTCCGTAACCGTTTGAGCCACCGTCTCCTTGCCCGTCGTTGCCGCCTTTGCCTCCGCCCGCCGTCAAAACAATCCCGCCGACACTCAAGACCGTATCTCCGCCGGCAGCACGATATGTGTTCCCGCCCGAACCGACCGTTAACTCCATCGAACTTGCTTCACGCAATTCTTCATTTGAAAATGTGTACTGAATCCATGATCCGCCGCCGCCGCTGCCGGGCGTTCCCCAGTACGTCGAAAATATATCAGGCTTATGAAAATGGCCTTGTCCGGCTGCTCCGCCAGCACCGACCAATCCGACCGTAACGCTGACTGTGTCCGGCGAAAGAACTATCGTGTATGTACCGGCAGAAAAAAACTTAACCTGTTCACACGACGCGTTTACATGGCTTAACACATACGTTCTGCCGTCTTTTTTAACAGCATAACGCCCGTTTAAAAATCCGGTTCCCGCCATTGTTTATCTCCACGTGACTATCGAAAATCTGGTTCCGTAAGATCTGGCATCAGAAACGCCCGCATCAACCAGTTGTTGCTTTTCAGCCGCATGCTCATCAAATCCGTCAACAATTCTGCCTGCTTCCTCGCAATAAGATTTTGCCCCGAGTTCTGCCTCTTTCGCTGCTAAAAACGAATTTTGGCTTTCGGTTTCCGCTTCAAAAATACGGGGAATAATCTCGTCGGGATTTTCTTCGCTGGTAACTCCCAAAGTCAGCGTGCGAGTCAGCTTCTCGGCATTCTGCTGCGTAATCATCGTCAGCTTGTCCAGAGCTCGCTCCTGCGTTTCTGCCGGAAATATTTCGTTTTCTCTGTAATCAACTTCTTGAGTCATCGCAACGTTACGCAAAATCGTTAAACGCTCGCCGTTCGCCGGTATAAAAGTTAAGGTTACGCTGCCCCCGTTTAAATTTCCTGATCCAAAAACGGCGTACTCAGACCCGAGCTCCAGCTTTCTTTCCGCTATCGTCTCTGAAACAAGCCAAATTTCTATATCCGATGCGTCCAAAAAATAAAACGGAATCGCAAATTCTTTGACGACCCCGTTCCCTTTGTACGACACCTTGTTTATCGACGTTGATACCGTCATGTGTTTTCCTCCGTCCATAAAAAAACGGCCTTGTCAAAAGGCCGTAAAAAAAAATCCCCGCATCCTGAAACGGATACGGGGAAAATGGTAGGCGATGACAGGCTCGAACTGCCGACCCTCTCGGTGTAAACGAGATGCTCTACCAACTGAGCTAATCGCCCAAAATGTGCGTACATGCCGCTTATAAAAGATTACACTCTCTTTGACAAGCTTTTTTTTCAAAAAAAACAGGCGATCCGAAAAACTTCGAACCGCCCGCTTTTCTTAACGCTTGAAACTATTAGTTTACAGCGTCCTTCAAACCCTTACCGGCTTTGAATTTCGGCTGCTTCGATGCAGGAATGTTGATCTTGGCACCCGTACGCGGATTACGACCTTCCGTCGCAGCACGTTCAGCTACGCTGAAAGTGCCAAAACCGACCAAACGGACTTCGTCTTTTTTCTTCAAAGCGCCTTCGACGGCTTTCAAAAATGCGTCAACGGCCTTGGATGCATCCGTTTTGGACAGGCCGGTATTTTTAGCAACTTCAGCTACGAGATCGTTTTTATTCACGTTGAGGACTCCTCAAATAAAAATTAAAAGACAATTTTGATTCTATCCGAATCATAGGGAAAGTCTAAAACGCACTTCTTCTTCAGGTCAAACAAAAAGTCGCCGTTTTCAGTCATTTTTTTTGTTTTTTTGCCTCTTTTTCCCCTTGCAAAACAAAAAAATATATGAAACTAACCTTAAAAAACACGCAAAAATTTTAAAACCTGAAAAATCCGCAAAAAAAGGGGAGTTCAAACTCCCCTTTTTTTATCTCCGCCGACCTTTAATGGCAGATAATGCAAGACTCCTCGTTCTCTTCTTTGCTCTCGGATGAGGTCGATTTAGCTTTTTCCTTTGCCTCTTCTTCCTCTTCGTTCCATTCAATAGGAATAAGAGGTCGAGTCAAAGCCCTTTGCAAAACTTCCTCAGCCGTCGTTACGGGGATAATCTTCAACCCCTTCTTGACGTTTTCGGGGATCTCCTCCAAATCCTTTTCATTGTCCTTCGGGATTAAAACGGTCTTGATGCCGGCTCTCAACGCCGCCAACAGTTTTTCCTTTAACCCTCCGATCGGCAATACGCGCCCGAGCAACGTTATTTCGCCCGTCATCGCGATGTCTTTGGATACGGGAATCCCCGTCATCGCGGAAACCAAAGAGGTGCACATCGCTATACCTGCCGAAGGCCCGTCTTTCGGTGTTGCACCTTCGGGAACGTGAACATGGACATCCCTCTTGTCAAACAAGGACGGATGTATTCCGAACTGAACGGCATGAGACCGGACAAACGAGCGCGCCGCAGAGATTGATTCTTTCATAACGTCGCCCAATTGCCCCGTCTGGATAACACGTCCGTGCCCCGGCATCATCACGGCTTCTATCGACAAGATTTCCCCGCCGACTTCCGTCCAGGCAAGCCCCGTCGTTACGCCGACCTGATCCTGCTTTTCGGCAACACCGTAAGTATACGGAGGAACACCCGCATATTTTTTCAAATTGCGTTCCGTAACGGCAACCGATTTCTTTTTGCCGAGCATCAGTTCCTTTACGGCTTTTCGCGCCAAACTTTCCAAAGCCCTGTCCAGATTGCGAACACCGGATTCACGCGTGTAAAGGCGAATCAACGAACGCAACGCTTCATCTGAAACAGACCATTCTTTCTTGCTCAGACCTGCCGCCTCACGTTGCTTCTTTATTAAATGGCGTTTGGCGATTTCCACCTTTTCGTCTTCGGTATAACCGGAAATGCGAATGATTTCCATACGATCCAGCAAAGGACGCGGCATCTTTAACGAGTTCGCCGTCGTAATAAACATAACGTCCGACAAATCGTAATCGACATCCAAATAATGGTCGTTAAACGTATTGTTCTGTGCCGGATCCAAAACTTCCAACAGCGCCGACGACGGATCTCCGCGCCAGTCTGCCCCGAGCTTGTCAATCTCGTCCAAAAGGAACAAAGGATTGCGCGTCTTGACCTTTTTCATGCTTTGAATAATCTTACCCGGCATCGCTCCGACATACGTCCGGCGATGACCGCGAATCTCGGCTTCATCGCGCATACCGCCCAACGAAGCGCGCACAAACTTACGCCCCGTCGCTTTGGCAATCGACTGTCCCAAAGACGTCTTCCCCACGCCCGGAGGTCCGACCAAGCACAAAATAGGTCCTTTGACGGATTTCGTTTTCTTTTGAACCGCTAAATATTCGATAATGCGTTCTTTAACCTTTTCCAAACCGTAGTGATCCGCATCCAAAATCTTTTGCGCTTCTTTCAAATCGGTTTGTATTTTCGCCTTTTTGCCCCAAGGCAGGCAAATCAGCCAATCTATGTAATTGCGGATAACCGTCGCTTCCGAAGACATCGGCGACATATGGCGCAGTTTTTTCAACTCGCTTTTTGCTTTTTCGGTTGCTTCCGCCGACATCTTGGCTTTGTCAATCTTGGCTTCCAGTTCGTCAAGTTCGGCAGAACCGTCCTCATCGCCCAATTCCTTCTGAATGGCTTTCATCTGTTCATTCAGATAATAATCGCGCTGTGTCTTTTCCATCTGGCGTTTTACGCGGCGGCGAATTTTCTTTTCAACCTGCAAAACGTCCATTTCGGCTTCCATCAAAGCAAACAGTTTTTCCAACCGTTTATAAACATCCGCCGTTTCCAGCAATTCCTGACGATCAGAAATCTTAAGCGACAAATGCGACGCTATAATATCGGCAAGCTTTGACGCATCATCTATCTGCCCCACCGACAACAAAATCTCGGGCGGTATCTTTTTGTTTAAACGGACATATTCTTCAAACTGCGTGATCAAAGAATGCGAAAAAGCTTCTATTTCAGCCGGTTTGTCTTTCTTTTCTTCAAGAGTTTCGACTTCAACCTCAAAAAAAGAGGTGTTATCGGCATATTTTTTTATCTTGACGCGTTCCAAACCTTCGACCAGCGCTTTTACGGTGCCGTCCGGCAAACGCAACAGCTGAACGACGTTACCCAACGTCCCCACCGTATGCATATCATCCGGCATCGGATCGTCTATTACCGAATCCTTTTGCGTCATCAATACGATTTGGCGGTCTTTCATCATCGCCGCATCCAGAGCCTTGACGGATTTTTCCCGTCCGACAAACAGCGGTACGATCATATGCGGAAAAACAACGATGTCCCGAAGCGGCAACATCGGATAGATTCTTTCTTGAAGCGGGGTTTCCATGAGCCTCATCTCCCGTTTTTGTTCTGGTTATGCTTAATTCCCGGTGCTTATTATTTAAGCCCATCTTTTTCAAAACGCAAGAGGGAGGCTCTTAAATTTCAAGCGCTGGTTTCTATATTTTCGCTGTCTTTTTGGGCATAAATCCGCAAAGGCGGCGTTTCACCGCTAACCGTCTTGTCATCAACGACAATCTCGCGAACCCCTTCCATTGAAGGCAATTCGAACATCGTTTCCAACAACAGCGTTTCCATTATGGCTCGCAATCCTCTGGCGCCCGTCTTGCGATCAACGGCTTTGCGCGCGATTGCTTTCAGTGCTTCTTCCGTAAAGGAAAGTTTGACGTTTTCCATATTGAACAAAGCCTGGTATTGCTTGACCAGCGCGTTCTTCGGCTGTGTTAAAATTTCAACCAGCGCGGCTTCGTCCAAATCATCCAACGTCGCCAAAACGGGGACACGCCCGACAAATTCGGGAATCAATCCGAATTTCAACAAATCTTCAGGCTCGACTTCTTTCAGCAAATCGCCCGTCTTGCGTTCGTTCGGCCCTGCGACATGAGCCCCGAAACCGATGGAAGAACGTTCCGAACGCTGTGCAATAATCTTTTCCAATCCGGCAAACGCCCCGCCGCAAATAAACAAGATGTTCGTCGTATCAACCTGCAAAAATTCCTGTTGGGGATGCTTGCGCCCGCCCTGCGGAGGAACGGAAGCCACCGTCCCTTCCATAATTTTCAACAAAGCCTGTTGCACGCCTTCGCCCGAAACGTCGCGTGTAATTGACGGATTGTCCGATTTCTTGGAAATCTTGTCGATTTCATCAATATAGATAATTCCGCGCTGAGCTTTTTCGATATTGTAATCCGCCGCCTGAACCAGCTTTAAAATTATGTTTTCAACGTCTTCGCCGACGTACCCCGCTTCGGTCAATGTCGTCGCATCCGCCATTGTAAAAGGAACGTCCAAAATCCGTGCCAAAGTCCGCGCCAACAAAGTCTTTCCCGACCCCGTCGGTCCGATCAGCAAAATGTTGGATTTTGAAATTTCGACATCCTGATTGCCCGCGTCCAAAGACATCAAACGTTTATAGTGGTTATAAACGCTGACCGCCAAAACCTTTTTTGCTTGTTCCTGTCCGATGACGTAATCGTCCAAGACTTCTTTGATTTTGCGCGGAGCCGGTATCTTGTCGCCGTCCGCCTTTACTTCTGTTTTTTGTTCTTCGTTAATGATATCGGTGCATAAGCCGATACATTCGTCGCAGATAAAAACATTCGGTCCCGCAATCAGTTTTTTAACCTCATGCTGGCTTTTTCCGCAAAAAGAACAATATAACGTTCCTTTTTGTTCGTCTTTGGACGGCGTTTTCGTCATTGTCGGCAAATCCTCTTTTCGCTCTGTTCAGATATGCTACACGCGTGCGGGCATAAAAACAATAGCATATAAGTCATACTGTCCTTTATGCCCGCCCGCTTTTGCTTATTCGGAAGACTTCGGACGTTCGGAAACGACTTCGTCAATCAAGCCGAATTTTTTGGCATCTTCGGCACTCATGAAATTGTCGCGTTCCATCGCCTGTTCGACGGTTTCCAGACTTTGTCCCGTCTTTTCAACGTAAATGTTGTTTAAACGGGCTTTTAAATTCAAAATTTCGCGCGCATGAATCTCGATATCCGTCGCCTGCCCTTGGAATCCGCCCGAAGGCTGGTGAATCATGATTCGTGCGTTGGGCAATGCAAATCGCTTGCCTTTCTGTCCGGCGCACAACAGCAACGATCCCATCGAAGCCGCCTGACCGATACACAGCGTCGACACGTCACAACGAATATAGTTCATCGTATCGAAAATCGCCATTCCGGACGTTACGACGCCGCCGGGAGAATTGATGTAAAACGCTATGTCCTTATTCGGATTTTCGGATTCCAAAAACAACAGCTGAGCACAAATCAGGCTGGCGACTTCGTCATGAACCTGCCCCGTTAAAAAAACAATCCGCTCTTTCAACAGGCGGGAATATATATCATAAGAACGTTCCCCGCGGCTGGTTTGTTCAATAACCATCGGAACCAAAGTATTCATATAAACGTCTATCGGATCGCGTTCGCGCATTTTTCTTTCTTTCCTGTTTGATTTTCGACAAAAGGAACCGTAGGGCTGATGTCCCGCGGTTCCTTTTTTCCTTTAAGCCGAAAGCCTGTTATTCGGCGGCTTTTTTCTTAGGAGCGGCTTTCTTCTTTGCCGCGGGTTTGGCTTCTTTTTCTTCCGAACCCGCCTCTTCCTTCTTTGCCGATTTCTTAGGAGCGGCTTTCTTCTTTGCCGGCTTTTTCTTTTCGTCTTCGGCGTCCGCCTTATACAGTTCTTCAACGGAAACTTTGACGTCGTTTTGCTTGACCGCCTTTAAGATAAAGTCGATGACTTTTTCTTCAAACAACGGAGCGCGCAAACGATCCAGCATTTCGGGATGTTTCGCGTAGAAATCGAACACCGCTTTTTCCTGTCCGGGGAATTGGCGCGCTTCCATCAAAATGGCGCGGTTCAAATCCGCATCGGTAACGGTGATCTTGTTCTTCATGCCGATTTCAGCCAACAACAATCCCAGACGGACGCGGCGTTCGGCAATCGCACGATAATCATTCTTCAGCTCTTCTTCCGATTTTTCGGCGTCATCGGCATCCAAATGACCTTTATTCTTCGCGTTTTCAACCTGTTTCCAGATGGAATCAAATTCCATTTCCAACATGCTTTCGGGAACGGGGAAATCGTGAGCATCGGCCAAAGCGTCCAACAAATCGCGTTTCAGGCTGTTCATGGAAACGGATTCATATTCTTTGGACAGTTCGCCGCGAATCATGTCACGCAATTCGTCAATCGTTTCCTTGCCGAAGAATTTGGCAAACTCATCGTTCAGTTCGGGAGCTTTTTTGCGGCGCAATTCCTTGACTTCAACCGCGAAAACGGCATCCTTGCCCGCTAAGTCTTTGGCATGATAGTCAGCGGGGAACGGAACTTTAACGTCGGTTTTTTCACCCGCTTTTTTGCCGATCAGCTGGTCTTCAAATCCCGGAATGAAAGAGCCGGAGCCCAGTTCCAACGAATAATTTTCGCCTTTGCCGCCGGGGAATTCGACGCCGTCTATGCTGCCGACGAAATCAATAACGGCGATATCGCCCTTTTCCGCGCCGCGCTGTTCGGTAACGGGTTCGGATTCGCTACGGGCGGAAGCCAAACGTTCCAAAGCTTTTTCGACTTCTTCTGCGGGAACGTCCACAACCATTTTGTTCAAAGAAATCGTCGAAAAATCAACAGGCGTGATTTCGGGAACGACTTCGACGTCCATCGTAAATTCCAAATCTTTTCCTTCGTCAAAAGAAACGACCTCGATCTTCGGACGCATTGCGGGACGCAAAGAACGATCCGCCATCGTCTTGGAGGCTTCGGACTGAATCAATTCGTCCAAAACTTCGCCCATAACGGCCTTTTCATAGCGTTGGCGCAAAAAGCTTTCGGGAACTTTTCCCTTGCGGAAACCGGGGATGGAAACCGTTTCCCCCAGCGATTTGAGTTTATCAGAGACTTTCGACGAAATGGTTTCGGCGGGAACAACAATCTTAAAACCGCGCTTCAAACCGTCAACTTTGGTTTCTGTTACCTGCATGAGTTTTTCCTAAAAATTCAAAAATAATCCGTACCTGCGGCGCAAGAAGTCTAAACTGGTGCGGGTGAAGGGACTCGAACCCCCACGGCTTGGCCACCAGAACCTAAATCTGGCGTGTCTACCAATTTCACCACACCCGCGTTTTCCGCGCCGTTCTGGACTGTATAGCACATCACGAACTCAAAGGACAAACATTTTAAAGCCTTTATCCCGCCCTGCCCGACCGTTTTTTTTCAAAAAGGCGCCTCTTTATAACAAAAATACAAAATATCTCTTGCTTTTCCGACCCGTTTTCGGATAGCTTTTCGCTATCGCCGGCTTAGCTCAGTTGGTAGAGCAGTTGATTTGTAATCATCAGGTCGCGTGTTCGAGTCACGCAGCCGGCACCATTAAAGCCCCCGATCGTCATGATTCGGGGGCTTTGGCTATTTGCAACGCAGATATACGATGTTGTTCCTGTCTATTTGCTTAAGCGTCGATTCCGTATCGCGTTCGTAATCCGGATAGACGGGCTCGTAAATCTCGCAAAAGCTACCGTTTAAATTTTCGGCGCACCCGTTCAACAACATCGGCGCAAGAAAGCCCGTCGCGTAAACGACGAACTTCTTCCAAACTCTTTTTTTCTTTTTCACTTTGTTCATTTTTTTCAACAAGACGTCCGTATTTATAAGCCGTAAAAACGGACAGGAGAACCAGTATCCCCTGTCCGGCGATTTCCATAAAAACGTCCATCGTTTAAAACGCTTTTGAAATAAAATCGGCAAGCCCGTCCAACGTTTCGGGCGACAAAGCCGCTCCGAACGCCGACGCCGCGGCGCCGACGACGAATGCGACGGCTTTACCCGCCTGAGGTTTTAAAAGATTCCAAAATTTCGATAAAAAAACGCTCATTTCCTTCTCCTTTTTTTGTCTTCCGAAGCAAACAGTTCGGCTTCGGCTTTCCTGCGCCGCATTAATCCGGCACAAATGCTTCCGTTCGCGTAAATCCAGCGCATCAGCTGATCGGGGACTTCGTCGTACCCGCCTTCGTTTAACAGACGCAACAGCAAAGAACGTTTAAAGTTTCCCGCTCCCACGTTAAAAGCAAAGCTGACCAATGCTTCGCGCTGAACGGCGCTTAACGGTACTTTTACGGCGTAATCGACGGCTTTTTCCGCCGACTTTAAGTCTTTTGCCAAAAGTTCTTCGGCAAACTTTTCGCTGATTCCCGCCGGATATTCTTCTCCCGCCTCCAGACAATGCCCGTACCCTATTGTCCGCCTGCCCGCGGCACAAATGTATTCCAGCGGCGAAAAGCCTTCATATTTCTTGATTAAATCAAGACCTTTTTCAGAAATCATTCCTTTATTCCTCCAACCTGCAACGAAGCATCAGGTCTTTGAGCTCGTCAATTTTGACTTCCAAACGCAACAGGTGGGAGCCCGACGCGTAGTTTTGCGCCACATAGACTTTGTAATCGGACAAATCTTTGCGGCAATTCTGAATCTCGCGTATTAAAAAAGCCGTTACCGGTATGATAACGACTTCAATCAACCTGAAGATATCGTTCCAATCCATGTCTTACCTACATCATTCCTATGACGGCGCTCAGCCCGCCCAAAGCCAGATTCCTTACGGCGCTTTTGCTTTGGCGGCGTTCCGATCTGATTTCTTCGTAAAGGTCGTTTATGTCGCGCGACGCCCGTTTTCGGATAAGCGCCGCTTCGCGTTCGGCGTCCAATTCACGTGAAGCAATCGCATCGTCAAAAGACGAAACCCTGACGCCCGAAGCGCCTGCCCGCGCACGAGCCGCCCCTTTTTGAAGGGCGGATTCTCGGCGAACGGCGTCTTCTTCGTCTTGGCTGTCTTCTTTGATTTCCGTAATGCTGCGCCTGTAATTTCCTTTTCGGGCAGAATCGTCTTCCCGCTCGTCCAAATAGTTAAATGCGCTTTTAAATAAAGAAACCGTCCCTTGCGCTTTGTCCTTAAAATCACTGTTACTCATTTTCATTTGTCCCATCATAAAGAATTGACACTGACGATCGGGAACATTCCCAATACCGTTACGGGCAACGGTTGATCCTGTTCCACGCGGATTGACGCACTGTCAACCCAATCACCGGAAAACGGAATCTTTCTGTCTCCCGTGAACAGTTCCGGAGGATTGTCCGTTTTGTCGTTTGTGCGGCGAAAAACCAATGCCTCGGTATGTTCTTTACGCCCCGCCTTGACGCCGAGCGTTTTGTAAAACCTAATCAACAAAGACGAAATGCGCTTTTTGGCGTTTTCCGATACCCCGAATTCTCCGAGCCCCGACAAAGCCGTCGGTTCCAAAACGGAAACATACGGTAATCCTACGTGTATCGATGACGCGGCAACATCCAATTCTATTTTGCCGTTTTGAACGGTGCGTTCGGGTTGGACGGCTCCGTCCGCCAAAATAGCGACCGTTTCGCCTTCCAAATGCTCCAATCCGCCGACGATTTTAACTTTTTCGCCTTTGTAAGACAGCCCGCAATCAACGTAAAAACAGTCTTGAGCCGTATCGTTTTCCTCTAACATGCCGCGTTCCATCACCTCGATGTAACGGCGTTCCGTACCTGCCACCGTCCGTTTAACAGACAGATAAAGTTCGTCATAGCTGCCGTTTTCCGACGGTTGCGTCACGATGCTTTCAACAAAAGCCCCCTTCATCGTATGAGTATGCCACGCTCTGACGGATTCTTCGGCTTCATACGTCATCCCGATCAACGATCCGTTTTTCAAAACGCACCAAACAACCGGAACAGGTTCTTGTTGCAACGCCATTTCGTGAATGCCGCTTTCGGTAATATGAGACGCCAGCGTCGTCATATCCTTTGCCACATATCCGTCGGAGTTACTGTCATACACGAATGCTCTGAGCTTTCTCCCGTACCTTTGAACAAAAAGCGTCGTGTTGCTGATTTTTAAAGGAGCAACCGCTTCGCTGCCGTACGTCGAATGACGCACGACCTTAACCGTCATCGGCAACGACCCTTCGCCCCCTGCGGTTGACAGCGTAAAATCAGCCCCGACCGTCCCGATCGCCAACACACGTCCGGAAGACAGCCAGCAAATATCGTTAATTTGTTCGGACGACAGCTCATAGCCGTAACCGTTATCGGCTTTTACCGTTCCGTCTGCTTCGCTCGGAGAAAAGATTTCGTATTTTCCCGTTTCCGAACCGTAGACGCCGTTTCCTTTGCCCAGTACGAGCCTTTGTTCAAAAAAAGCCACCGTTGAAGCATATCCCGTCGTCTTGCTCAAAGCCCCTAAGCGCCATGCTTTCGACGCTCCCGTCGATAAAAAAGGCAAATCCGCAAAAACATCGGCTTTTACCGAAACTTCCGACACATATTCCGTAATTTTTGCCGCCCCCCATTTCACGTTCGGATTGTTCGGATGCATGATTCGAACATGACGCCCGACGTCGCTTTCGCAAAAAAGAGCTGCTGATGCCGTTATCGTGACGGAACCTGTCGTTCCCGACGGGCTCAACGATATTTCCCCCGTATTCACGGGCAAATACGGACCGTCCGTTAGTTCCACCTCTGTCAAACGCCAGTCCGTATTCGAATAACGCACCAGTTTATGAAGAGGATAGTTCGGATGCGCAATAAACATAACGTCGCCCGATTGGGCAAAGCTTAGCGCATCCAAATCGCTTTCTTTATACGGCGTTTCGATTTCAAAAGGCAAACCGTCTTCGTTGACAATCGGATGGCGGAACAAGAAAAATCTGACGTATTTGTCTCCGAATTCCGTCAGATACGGCTGATTTGAAGAAAACTGAAAAGAAAACAGCCGGACTTTCTTATCGGCGTATTTCGCCGCCGCAACAAAACGCGTCCCGCCGCGGCGGATTGCCGCCCCCTGAACGGTCGGAATAAAATTATCCAAAACGGAACACGCACCGGCATATTCTTCCGTATCGACGCGCCCCGTCATCATCGGAGAAACAACCCCCGTATTGAAACGGACTATTGCTGTTGAACTTTTCATTTACCACCTGCTTTCCAGCCAACCGCGCTGAACGAAAACGTCTTGAACGCCTTCCATCGCGGAAGCCGTCTTTGCGGCTTTTACAAATTCTTCGTATTCTTTGAACAAATTTTCTTTTAACGAGTTCGACGCCGCCAGCGGAACGGCCAGTTCGGACGCCATCTTTAACGCCAAAGCCTCGACAAACATCGGATCAAACAAGGTCGTGTCTTCTATTCGGGAAATACCGACAAAACAAAAAACATCCGTATCCGCCAAAACGCAGTTCCCTTCAACCTGATAAGGAATATCCCCTTCAACCCGCCATACCCGCAAACAATCGACCGGCAATACAAAGCTTGAAGAAAATCCGAACAAAGGCGGTTCCGCCGACGGCGCCAAACGGTAGCGCTTCAAAGCAAAGCGCCACGGATACGAACGCAAAACCATATCCCGCGTTTCGGGATACAAAATCTTGCAATACCTTGCAGGTTTCGTCGCATCGTCAACCGATAAAATCGTTATCTCGTCCCCGATTTTCGACAAAGCCCTGTTGCAAATTGAAACCATAGACGTCATTTTACCCTCCGACACAAGCGTCCAGCGCCGATTTTATTTCAAGCAGACCGGCTCCGCTTTCAACCAGCGCCTTAAAGCGTTCCGCCACCCCTTCCGAAAGGGCGGTCGCCAAATCCGAAGGCACTCTTTCAAATATTTTTTCAATCGTTTTTTTAAAGAAAAACAGCGCGCTTTCGCTCTGAAACGCTCCCGATAAAGACGATAAAACGCCAAAGTCGCCGTTCCCGATTTCGCCCGACAAGTACGATGTTAACAGCCCGTTTTCGCAAAGATCCGCCTCTCCTTTTGCAAAGCTTGCCAAAATCCGCCCGAAGCCGCTTCTGTCCGACGGATTCCCGACGCTTCCCTTTTCAAACGCCCTCAGAACTTTGGCATATATGTCGGCATCCAGCATTTCGATTTCACCGGAAATCCAAAATGCGAAAGCTTCTTCTTGCCCGAATTCTTCAAAAATCCTCTTTGTTTCTTGCAAAATAAACGTAATTTCGGAATCGCGATCGCTTTGCTCTTCAACGGCTTTCTGCCTTAAAAAAATCTCAAGCAAAACCTGAACGGCGTTCAAAGCATCTTCATTCAAGCCGCGCGGATTTTCTTCAAGCCGCCGACGGGCATTTAAAATCCCCTGTTCTGCGTTTTGAGATGCCGCAATAAGCTTTTTTAAATCGCCGAAAAAAGAATAAATCGCACGGGCGCCATTCTTTTTTGCCATCAACAACGCCAGCTCTTTTTGCTCTTTATCCGTAAAAATTTCGGAAAATTTCCCGTCTTGAAAAATCGCCCCGACCGCTTCATCGGAAACGGCCATTTTGCCTTTTAAGACGCCTGCGGCAAATTTTTTTTCGGCTTCGCAAAACAAAATTTCTTTTACCGCCTCGGGCAATCCCGCCTCATCGGTCAGCTGGGCAAAATCGGCGCAAACGCCGGCATAAGAATCCGGAAATTCGCGCAAATACCTTGCATACGATTCGATCGCCGTTTCCAACGTGTCCGCACGTTTTGCAAATGAAGACAAAATTTCCTGACCGACGCAACGTTTCAAAAGCTTTTCCCGCAATTCGGCAGAAACTTCGCGAATAAGAAGAGATGCTTCTTCTCCCGAAACTTCCGCGGATTTTTCTTCAACGGCTTTTTCAAAAGCATCCAAAGCCTTGTCGGCGTCTTCCTCGTTTCCGCGACATTCCCGACACAATTCCGCGACCAAACGACTGAGAGAACTTAAAATATCGGCACATTTAACCGTCTCGGCCTGTGCCGCAATGGCGGCCGCCGCTTTTTCCCGTGCGCCTCCGTCCCGATAAGCGGAGGGCAATACATTTATCTGAGGCATATCTTCCCTTCCATTTTTTCTAGCGCTGAATAAAACGGCGGAGATTTACGTTCTCCGCCGTTTCGTCATCATTTTTTGCTCGGTTCGTTATTCTTTACAGTTGACGCGAACGACCAAGTCTTCCTGCATACGCGTCGCTCCGATGGACATTTCATAATAAACCTGCGTGGCAAAGCACTTGTCGTCACGTTCGGTGATTTTTCCGACAATATCCTGTCCGATGCCAAGCTTAATGCCGTCGCTCTGGAATGCCAGACAAGAACGTCCGATTTTTGTTTCCGAGCTCATCACGTCTGGCAAAATCAACCCGCCGTCCGACTTTTTCGCGTTCAGCTGGATGAACTTAAATCCCATAAACGTATCCAGTTCGCCGCGCACCAACGCTTTTGCGGAAGCATAATCCGCCGAAGTTACCTTTGTTTCGCTCAACAGGTTATCCAGCTGTGTTGCCGACAAAACAATAAAGCGCCCTTCGAACGGAGCGTCGCACGCATCGAAAATACGCTTAATCTGACGCAATTTGTCAAAAGTAAAGCCCGTTTCACACTCTGCATCAATGACCTGAGACGCCGGCAATTCGACGCCGACGGAACCCGTTTCTCCCGTATATGCGGTGCCCAACGCCGCTTCGACGATTGCCTGATCCATCGCACGCCCCATCGCCCATGCCGCGGCATTCGCATAATCGCTGGCAGGATCAATCAACATCCGCACTTTGTCATCGTTATCAATCAAATCCGCCCAATGATAAGTTTCCAAAGTCAAACGGCGACGCTTGTGCGGCGTATCCATACGCGGCGTGTCGGCATGACGCGTCGTTTTTTTGACGGCTGCAACCTGACCGATCTGGTCAATATAGGCATTTTTGCCTCTGACGCTTTCAATGCCGACCAACGAACGAAGCTTTGAGCCTTTTTGCTGGACAAGCGCCTGAACGTTGCTGCTGTACTGTTCAACCAAAGACATTGTTATTTGTGTACTCATCTTTTCCTCTGTAAATCTGTTTGGAACAAAAAAATCCCCGCACCCGGCAGCGATTTTCTGTGACCCGGTCACAGAAAAAGGGCGGATGAACATCCGCCCTTTTTTTGCGTCCGAATATTAAATTCTCAGTCTTCTTTTAATTCTTTCCCGTTATGCTCAAAAACGGTCGGCGGGAAAACGACCGTAAAAACGGATCCCGTCATACCGTCCGAAGAAACAGAGACCTCTCCGCCCGACAAACGCGCCATTTTCCTGACCAAATACAGCCCGAGCCCCGTTCCTTTATGTTCCTTTGTAACGGCGTTTTCCAACTGGACAAAGGGCATGAAAACGCTTTCCTGCATTTTTTGCGGAATGCCCGAACCGTTGTCGGCACAGCTGATAACCATGCCGCCGTCATTCGATTCAAAAATACGAACGTCTATCTTTCCGCCGGAATTCGTATATTTTATGGCATTCGACAACAGGTTTAACAAAATATGGATGATAATGCTTTTTTAACCGTATTCTTGACCGTTATCTTGCGTTTGTCGGCATCGGGATACCCCTTTATGACGGACATTACCCCGCCGACGACGTCCTGCAAATAAAACCATGAATTATGTACCTCGGCTTTTCCGCTTTCGTACTTTGCCGCATCCAAAACGCGATTGATTAAATCCGTCAGCAAAACGGCGCTTGAATGTATAGAAGCGGCATATTCCTTATACTTTTCATTTCCGATCGGTCCGAACATTTCCTGAACCATCAGTTCCGAAAATCCGGCAATCGCATTCAGCGGCGTTCTGAGTTCATGATTGACATTCGCCATAAACTGAGCCTTCAACCGCATGCTTTCTTCGGCTTTGTCCAACGCGTTTTGTAAAGCCTTGGTCCTGTTCTCAACAATCTTTTCCAAGGTATCCACCCTTGAAGACAGGACTTCTCTGGCGAACAGAGTAAAAGGCAAAAAAGCCAAAATCATCAGCAAAACAAACTTTTCGAACAAATCGCCGATTGCGCGGCGAACCGCACTTTGAGAATAAACCTGACCTTCGGCGCAAAAGAATCGGCGTTCCCCGTTCATTGCGGCATCTTGCGGAAAAATGCACGAAAGAATACTTTTTTTTGCCGCATCATATTTGCGAAACGCTCTTTTGGATCCCGAACTGTTTAAAAAAGCCATCAATTCATCGGCGTAATCGCCCAACAAAGGTTGTGCGTCAGACATATACGGAACTTTTTCCGGGTCTTCCGAAGACATCTTGACGTAAAACTTTCCGTCTTTATAAACAAACGCGGACAGTCGCGTCGTCATAAAACTGTCGTCCAGACGACTTTTCATCCATGCCGAAGCTTCGTTATAGTTTTCGGCGCTGACTTGTTTTCCCCACCCGTTATGAGCCGCATCATGAATTCTTTCCGCCATAAAATTAAAGCGCGGCGCTATCATTTCACGAATGATAACATTGACAAAATCTTCATAAGAAAAAAACATACCGACAACCGCGCACAAGAAACAAAAGAAACAGAAATACAGCTTTGCGCGCCACGAAATGATATGTTGCGGTTTTCCCATATTTCCGTTTCTCCGTTTCTGCCGTTTTTTGTTTATGATAGACGATTTTGTTTAAAAAACCGAATATTATTCTCCGCACAAACGGCGGCGGAGAGCATAAACTTTTTGTACGGCGTCGCCGTGTCCCGGCGCATGCGCATCCAAATATGCCTTTTGCGCCATTAACGCGGCGATTTCTTCTTTCAGACGGTCTTTAGAGCCGAAAACGCTTCTTTTTTCTCCGATCAATCCTTCATCTTCATCCAAAACGTCGGAAAGATTCATTAAAAACGAAACGACTTCGGGACAATCGGCAATGCCGTTGGACGCCATAAAATCCAACGTCTCGTCGCCGCCGAAACGGCGCACAAGCTCTATGGCTTTGCGGCGGCGGGCATCAAATCCGTCCCCGAATTTTTTGCGTAACAAAGCTTCGCTGTCCGTCCGATAATCTTCAAGCTTGCGTTTCGTTTCCGAAAGCAGCCTGACCGCGCCTTTAACCATCCAATTCCATACGGTTTGCATCTGCTCATGCGATAATCCCGCTTTGACAGCCGTATTTTCAAAATCTGCCATAACTTCGGGATCAATGATTTCGTCGGCAATCGCCGCCTGCAATTCTTCATCCGTATCAAAGTTCATAGAATTCATCTTTATTTCCTTCCGTTTGCAACAACAATTCCGTCAGGCGTTCTTCATCAAAGCCCGACATCTTGACGATATCCAAAAAAGCCGCGCGCTTTCCGTCGAAAAACGCGCTGGCCGCACTAAAGCCCGCCGCGCTCGAAACATCCGTTACAGGCTCCATTAAACGGCATTTAACAGCCAAATCTTTTAAGACCGTTTTTCCTTCCGCCGTTTGAAAAACGGCTTTATACGCCCGTACCAATTCGACAGCCTTTCTGGCTTTGTCGCGGCGGGTCAACGCATTAAAAAGCTTACCCATCGCCGGCTCCCGCGTTTTTCAATTCCGCACGGGAACGCATCAAAGACCGCGACGTTCCGAATACGCTCCCGATCTTCCTGATAATTTCATCACCTTTGAACACTTTGGCGGCTTCGGGTTCCAACGCAATCACCGCGGAAGCCGCTTCCAAAGTTTTTAAAACTGCTTGTGCTTCCTGCTGTTTTTGTATCATCGCAAGAGGCGAAACGTATTCAACGCAGACTTCGTTTTCTATCCCTCGCGGCGGAGGCGGAATTTTACCGTGCCTGAGCAACAAACCGAAGACACGGTCAATCATAGGGCCCAGCAGTTCGCTTTGAATTCTTCCCGCCGCAGGACCTAACAGACGCATTTTTTCTTCGCCGCGCATCAGGCTTTCCGTCGCCGTCATTTGAACGTTGCCCGTCGTCATCAGTTTGTCGTTAAAGAACGCCGTCCTGATACGGTCGCGAATTTCGTTCATAATGTCTAAGCCGATCGACGAATTCGCGCCGCTGGAAAAGGCTTTCGGCGCTTCTCCGCTGTAACGGATAATGCCGCCCGGCACCGTCGCGGCGGGCGAAAATTGGTCGTCATCGCGAACCAACAAAGGCGGACGATTCGAAAGTTGAGCGGAAATAATGGTTTCTTTCATCATTTCCTGAATCATCTTGATATCCGGCAATGCGGACATCGCGGGAGATCGTCCGTAGACTTCCGATGTGGCTTTGCTCCATCGAACGATTGAAAGCGGCATTTCCTCAAACCCGCCCGAAAATAAAACATGCCGTTCGTTCTTCAGCACATACACCGAAACGACGGGCTTTTCGATGCTGCCGACTTTTCCGCCGCGCCGATTGGGGGCAAGAAGATGAATGATTTCAAATTCCCTGCGACCTTCCCTGCCTTGAGCGTATAAACTCCTTAATGTTTCGGGCAGCGCCGAAACACCCCAAGTTCCGACGATGTCTTCCAGCCTCATTTTAAAGAGGCGGTAAACCGTATCGGCTTGCCCCGCAGCGTTTTCCCTGATAAACAGTTCCCCCAGAAATCTGGATTGAAACAAAAGGCAGTTTTTACTTTCATTCCAGCCGACATACAATCCTGCCGTGCCCAGAACCGCCAAATCCAAATAGACTTCGTGAATATTGGATGCAAAGCCGGCAGCGGCTCTGGAAATTTCGTCCCGCATCACGTTTTCGGCGTTTTCAAGCCATTGTGCCGCTTCTTTTCCTTGAGGTCTGTTTTTTCCGCCCCAATTTAAAGAAAACCACTTCCCCGCAGGATTCGTCATCAGCCCGTGCAACCCCGCGGCAAGCATTTCCGCCGCATTGACTGCCGTCGTTTCAAACAGCTTGCGTCCGCGCGGCGCGCCTTGAGTTTGATAAAAAGAAAAATCAGCCTTGCGCGGTAAAACAAGCTCCGAAACTTCCTGCCACAGCTTTTCAAAATTCAAACGGGCGGATTTCAACTCCTCCGCCCGTTCGATAATTTCATCAGCCAAATTTTGCATTCTTACAACCCCAACAACGTTTTTCGCCCGCCTAAACCTTCACGACTTTTTGACCCCAAAATGCCTGCAAAAATAACATCAGAATTTTTCGAGCTTTTGCGTTTTTTCTCCAGCCCTGCGCGAAATTCGGCTTCCTGAGTATCGGCTTCCTGCTTTTCTGCCAACGCCTGAAGCTGTTCTTCTTGCTTTATTTCTTTTTCGGCTTCTTTTTTTTCATTATCCAAAACCCCCAGCCCGAACCCTACGGGGCCCAGCAACGTCCACGGCGAAAAAAATACTTTGCCGATTTTTTTAAAGCCTTTTTTTAATTCCGTTCCTATTCCCATTGTTTTTCTCCGTATAAAAAAACGCCCGACCGGCGGACGTTTGAAACACACGACTTTGATTGTATAAACACAATGTCATATTTTTTTCTGTTTGTCAACACATTTTGTGATACATTCTCTTTTTTTTCAAAAACACTTCGTTGAATAAAAAACGGTTTTGTTCTAGATTAAAGCAACTTTTCGTTTTTTTTAAGAGCCCTTTCATATGACAGATTCAGCCTTGCCCGTATTTTTTTCCGTCATCATGCCGACGTATAACCGCGCTTTTTGCATTACGACAGCCGTTGACGCCCTTTTAAACCAAACGTATCAGAATTTTGAGTTGATTATCGTAGACGACGGGTCGACCGACGGAACGGCGGAATTGCTGAAATCAAAATACGACGCTGAATTAAAATCCGGAAAGATCGTTTTTTTGCCGCAAGAAAAAAATGCGGGCGTTTGCGCCGCGCGAAACAAAGGACTTGAAGCAGCGAAATACAACTGGATTGCCTATGCCGATACGGACAATTGCCCGCGTCCGAACTTTCTGGAAACTTTCGCAAAAGGCATTCGCGAAAACAATGCCGAATGCTTTAACGCAAAGATCTTTCGCACCTCGTCCGGAGACGTCATCGGAGAAGAAACAAAATATAAAAAACTTTTGCAAGGCAACCATATCGATTTGGGCGCTTTTGTCCATTCAAAGCGCTTGTATGACACGCTGGGCGGATTTGACACGAACTTGTCCCGCTATGTGGATTGGGACTTGATTTTAACTTATACGAAAAAAAATCCTTCCGTCTTTTTAAACGAAATCGTCTTGGACTATAACGATTCCAATGACTTTCAACGCATTACGAATTCGGGAAAGAACGCCGAAAATTATAAAAAAGTACGACGCAAACATTTGTCATTGTTTGCAAAGCTTTTTAACATTCAAAAGAAAAACAACGTTAAAATCTATACCGTATTCGGCATTCCGGTTACGCTTCCCCGCCCTCTGGTATTAAAAAAACGCATCCGCAAAGCCGACCCGAACGCAAAACCGTTTAAAATCCGCAATCCTTCAAAAATGATGCTTGTTCTGACTTGTCTGTTTTGCGGAAACAAAGAAAAACGCCGCGAAATAAAAGCCGACTATAATCAAAAAAAATTAAACGCCATGAAAGTCGGTGTATCTTATAATTCTTTTGACGGTGAAGAACTGTTAGAAGCTTCGATTCGTTCCATCCGAGACAGCGTCGATTATATTTCTGTTGTTTATCAAACGGTTTCAAATTACGGACGTGCTGCCAATAAAAGCTTGGAACCTTTGCTGGAACGGCTGATGAAAGAAGGTCTGATCGACGAAATTTACCGTTATAATCCGGAGCTGGAAAAAGGCGGCAGATGGAACGAAAAACGCAAAAGAAACATCGGTCTTGAATTGGCAAAACGTAAAAATTGTTCTCATTTTTTAAGCATTGATGCCGACGAATTTTACGTCAAAAGCGAATTTGACAATGCCAAGGCTTTTATTTCAAAAAACAATATCGATACGACGGCATGCGGCGTATTCGGCTATGTTAAATCCCCCTGCTGGCGCAGGATATCCCCTTCTGCGGTAGATGCGCCGTTTATTTTTAAAATAAAACGCTCTTCTCGACTGGGAACGGGAAAATATTTCCCGCAAAATGCCGACCCGACAAGAACGGTTTTTCCCGTCGGGAAATTCTGGAGGTTTTCCTCTGACGTTCTGATGATGCATCATATGAATTTTGTACGGAATGACTTGCATCTGAAATACAAGAATTCCTCTTTTAATGATGAAGACGCCACAAAATACGAAAAGATGATCAACCGTATTGAAGCCATCAATAATTATAAAGGGGCTCCGGAAGATTTTGACGGTTCCCCCGTTCGCGATGTCGGCAATATTTTTAACATCTCTTTATAAGGAACTACCATGCGAAACGGTATTTTATGGATGCTTCACCGAGTGGCTCCGCCGCGCATTGAACACTTGCCGTTCGGGATGGATTCGGCGCTTCGCCTGTCGCCCGAGTATTTGGAAATTCAAATCATTCGGGCAAAAGAACAAGGCGCCCGTTTTGTGTCGATAGATGAATTCATAGAAAACAAACACAAAAAAACATCCCGACCGACCGACGTTTGCATTACGATCGACGACGGAACGAAAGACATTTACGACCATGCTTTTCCCGTATTTAAACGACAAAACGTCCCGTTTGTGTTCTATGTCGCTTCGGATTTTATCGAAAACGGTTTTAAAAACTGCATGAAACCGGAAGCCGACGGCATGCAAATTATGATGGACATTATTGCAAAAAATGATTCTCTGCCTTTTGAAGGGCGAACCGTTTTCGCAGCAACGGTACCGGAAAAGCAAGCGGCTTTTTCCGTGTTTTGGCAGGCATTTATAAAACAAAAAGAAATGATGCCTCAAAAATCGGGATATGAGATTTTACAAGAGCTTTTTACCAACGAGCTCATTGACTTTTCCGCCTATAAACAGCGTTTTTTATGTTCATGGGATGATCTGAAAGACATGGCGCAAAATCCGCTTTGCACGATCGGCTCGCACGCGAAAACGCATCAATGGCTGACATTAATTAAAAACGACGAAGACTTGGAAAATGAATTTTCGCAAAGCAAGCGACTGATTGAAAATCATATCGGAAAAACGGTTTCGCATTTCAGCTATCCTTACGGTCAATATAACGACCGCGTTTTAAAATTTTCCCGAAAATATTACCGTTCGGCCGTTTCAATTCGTGCGAAAGGCAAATCGGATCGAAGATTCACCTTAAGTTCCGACAGCGACTATATTTTGCCTCGCATCTCCGTTCAGGAAAACGCTTTTTTGCCGGCGTATTTGGGAACGATGTCTCTATCAAGGACATACACGTTTTCGGAATACGTCAGGCATTTGTTCGGCAAAGTATTCAATTTCGAACGCAAAGGGAAAAAACGTATTCTGACTTTGTTTTTTATAAAAATAAAATTCAAAGTAAAAAAAGAAGGGGCATGAAAAATTTTTATATCTTTTTTTTCAAAGAATCGTCTTGTTTAAGAATGTCTGCGATTTCAGGATATTTTTGCATAACTGCCTTTAGTTGACGGTCATTCCCGCCGTTTTTGTTCAAGGCATAAAGAGTTGTTTCTCCGTTAGAATTCAGTTCGCGTTCCGGATTTACATAGACCAATTCGCGCATATTGTTTTCCGCTGTTATGATCGGGGTTTTATTTAAAACCGCCATTACCCAAAACCAAATATCGTCGGCATTCGGGCACAATTCCTCAAAAGATCTTCTGTCAAAAACACGTTTATCCAAAGCTCCTTCTGGATACAGGATGCCGCCGCACCCTGTTGCAAACAAAGAAAACATTTCCTGATTTAAGGAAACGGATTTTTCCCACTCATTGTATGGAGCCATTTTTCCGTTCATTGTTTTTATCAAATGCGTTCGATGTGCCACGATGCATCCAGGATGTCGCAGATGAGCCAAATACAATTTTTCCAACCAATCCGACGGATAATAAATGTCGTCATCTGCCGTTACGATATTCGCATTGGGGAACGCCTTCAATGCCGGTATCAATTTTTTATAAGAGCGCAAATCTTCGCACCATTGAATTTCCAGCCCCTTTTCAACAAAACCGATCACGTCATCCGGCAAATCATTTTCTTTTTGCGGGAACTGTTCTTTTCCAGCCACAGAATCGTTTTATCCGGCTTCAGCGTTTGGTTTATTAAAGAATACAGCACATAAGAGATATCTGCCATTCTTTGAGGAAAAGACGTCAGAGAAACAATAAGAGGGATCGTCCTTTTATCTGTCAGAAAGATATTTATTTCCTTTTCTTTTTCTTTTTTATTTACGCTTTTTATCAAAGGCTCTTGATTATATTTTTTTTCTTTTTTCAAAAGGTTATAAAGGCGATATATATTGAATGGAAAACAAATATAAGAAATCAAAAAATCACAAAAAGAAAGTTTTGGTTTTTTCCCGAGAGCCATCAAAAGATTCTTTTTTGAATAAGGCGGAAACATAAATACAGATTTTAAAAACAAATTTATTTTATTTTCTTTCCGTGATAACATTAAAAAATCTCATGCATCAATAAAACGTAATTATTATCTTTTTTTATTGACTTTTCAAGCTATAGTCTTTAAAAAAAAGAATACGTTATATATTATTGTTAATAAAGTTTTTTGGCAATGCCTTTTCCTAAAATTTTAAAATTTCTGATTTCTCTTGATATTAAGCCCGAACGCAGCATCAAAGTCAGAATATTTACCGTTCCTGTTTTAAAAATTCGAACAAAAACGTTTTCAAAAATCTTCAAAAATATCAAAGATTTATTTTTTTACAGACGCTACAAAAACGTTACGGCAATTAAGTGTCCGGCACCGCCTGATGACGAACGCTTTAAATGGGGTGATTTCTGGATCGCCGAAGATTTAAAAAAATTTTTTGAAAAAAACGGTCAAACCGTCCGTATCGATTTTTGTAACCGCTTCCGTTATCCCGCAGATAAAAAAAATATAAAAACTCTAACCTTGCGCGGATTAACCGAGTATATTCCTCCGAAAAATTCCAAAGGGAAACATATCCTATACATCCTGTCGCATCCGAACAGTGTCTCTTTAGACGAAATGTCCCGTTTTAGTGCCGTTGCTTGCGCGTCTTTGCCATATGCGGAGTATTTAAAAAAAGAAGGAATAAATTGCTTTTTTGTTCCGCAATTTACAGATCCCGAAAAATTTTTCCCCGAACCTTCCGACGACTTCAAAACAAAAGTTTTATTCGTAGGAAATTCTCGAGGCGTCTTCAGAAACTGCGTTAAGTTCGCTTTGGAAAAAAATCTGCCGATAACCGTCTATGGCGGAGACTGGGAACAATTCGGCGTAAAAACAGCCGGAACCGGCATTAAAAACACGGAACTTCACAAATATTATTCTTCCGCAGACATCGTTTTGTGCGACCATTGGGACGACATGGCAAAAAAAGGATTTATCGCCAACAGAATATATGACGCTTCGGCATGCGGCGCCTTCATCATTTCCGATTATGTCGAAGCCATAGAACGCCTGTACGGAGACAGCATTCCCATGTATCGAAACGCCGATGAATTAAAAGAATTGGTTGACCGTTACCTGAATACCCCTTCGGAACGCAAAGAAAAAGCCGAAAGAGCAAAAAAGATTACTTTAAAAAATTTCAGCGTTGAAAAAATTGCCCTTCAATTAAACGAACTATTTGACAACGTTTGATTTTTTTCTCCACACGGGGATTTTAAAAACTTTAATCAAAGTGTTTCCTTTTTTGTCTGTCTTTTTTTGAAAGACAAATCTGAAAACGGAATTTTTTAAACGTATCAAAAAAGGCGTCGGACACAGTCTTGCCGGAAACACGCGCCAATTTCTGCCGGCAAAATCCGATATTTCATAATCTTGGGAATACACGATATAACCGAAAACGCGCTCAAAAATATGCCCCAACGTTAAAAAATCCTGCCGTTTCGTCGGTTCAAAATCATCAAAAGACACTTTTTCGACCAAAGGCTTAAACAATTCTGATCGAGCCATAAACATCGTTCCCGAAACAAAGACGGCTTTTTTAAGCGGTATCTTCAGGTACTCGGTTAGATAATCCTTGGCTGCCGAACACATTTCCGGTGTCGGATCGAAACGTTCGCTTAAAATGCAAACTCTGTCAGCCACCATTCCCGTTTTCGGGTTATCGTGAAAGGTTTTAAGCGTTCTTTGCCAATTTTGCGCCGAAGAACAAAAATTCTATAACAATCGACGCCATTGCTTCGGATCCTTTAAAACGACATTTCCCAAAGTATCGGCTACATCCCGTTTTGAATGCAGGTGTATCACGAAATCATAGCGGCTTAAGTCGTTTTCGCGCATGACCTTTATAAAGGGAGCAACGTCAAAACCGCGATTTTCAACGATTTCAATTCGTGCGTCGGATTTAATCCCCTTGATATTTTCAATGGTTTTTGAATCATTCTCGACCAAAGTCACAACCAAATCGTACGGCAAAGAAATATTTTTCAGACAAGCCGAAATTTCATTCCAAAATTCAGGATAGAACAGGTGAACGTGAACAAGAATTTCAGGCATGGCGCCCCCTTAAAAAAAGAGCGTTCCCGCAGAGGAACGCGCTTTTTGTTTAAAAGGAAAAGATTAAATTTCGAAACCGGCGTATTCTTTAATGGACGGCTTATTGCGCACGACGGCGACCAAAGCCGCTGCGCCGCTGGGAGAAAAAGGATTCCCCGATACGTCCAGTTTTTCGACGGTATCATTAACGGCCAAGGCATCCGCCACCGCGAACATACCTTCGTCTTCGATTTCGTTTCCGGCGACGATAAAGACTTGCAATTTTTTGCCGTCTTTGAGGACTTCGGCCAAAGCTTTGGCACCGTCGTTCTTAATATGATTCTGATTCAGACGAATGCTTTTCAACAACTTTGCTTCGCCGTTGACGCCTTCGGCTTCTGCGGCTTTTGTCTTTTGAGAAACGGCATGAGCCAAAGCGACGGCGCCTTCGTCTCCGATATTGGCGTTTTTAAAGAAGATCCCCGTCAACAAAGGATGTTTGACATACATATCGGCGAATTCTTTGACATATTTGTCGCCCAGCGGCGTATTTTGCAAAGTAATTTTTTCAATATTTCCGTTTGCGGCGATCGCATCAAACAACATTTTAATTTCCGCTTCGTCGGAAATATCACTTAAAAAAACGTTATTAACGGCCTTGCTGTTTCGGATAGCCTCGCACAGCGCCTTATACTGATCCGCATTAAAATCGCGGCGGCTGACGGCGATTGCCGGCGTTTTGCCGTTTGCCACGTCGCTGACGTATTCATCAACGGTTTTCCCGTTCACCTGTTCAAAAAAAGACATTGTCCCATCCTTTTGATTTAATGAATCAACGTTGCCATCATACCAAAAACCCCATAAATGAGAACTGTTTTTTATCACGCGGCAACAGAATATTTTTTAAAAAAGGGGAAGCTGAAATCAAGCTTCCCCTTTTATTAAAATTAACTTTCGGAAACGATTTTGTAAATGGCTTCCGGCGTCAGTTTTCCGGTTTCCCCCGGATTAACACCTCTTTCGGCGAAACGTTGTTTAAGAATTTCCGCCGCTTCCGACGCATCGACATTGTATTCGCTTAATTTTGTTTTCATGCCGATGGAGCGGAAGAAATCTTCGCTGAGCGCAATACACTTTTCAGCGGCTTCATCATCCGTCCCCGTAACGTTCCAAACGATTCTGGCCATTTTTGCCAGCTTTTGTTTTTTCTCGTTAAAGAGAACCTTCCACAAACGCGGCAAAATCACAGCCAAACTCTGCCCGTGATCCAACCCGTACAAAGCCGTCAATTCGTGTCCCAAAGCATGGGTCGCCCAGTCTTGAACAACGCCCGGAGCAATCATAAAATTCAACCCCGTCGTCGCGCACCAAAACAGATTCGCCCGAACATTATAGTCATTCGGGTTTTCCAAAACCTTAGGCGCCTCTTCAATCAGCGTTTGAATAATCGAAAGCGCCCATCTGTCCTGCAACGGCGAATCAACGTCATACGTCGCATACTGTTCCATCACGTGAACGAACGTATCAACGATGCCGTTCACGGTCTGGCGCATCGGCAAAGAAAACGTTACGGACGGATCGATAATTGAAAATTTCGGAAATACGGAAGGAATGCCGCCGCCGAATTTTTCTTTTGTTTCGCGTCTGGATATCACCAGATTGCAGTTCATTTCCGACCCTGTGGCCGGCAAAGTCATCACGGCACCGACGGGAACTTTCTGAGGCAACGGCAACAGTTTTTGCATAATTTCCCATTTATCACCGTCATACCCTGCCGCAACGGAAATAAACTTTGACGCATCCAATACGGATCCGCCGCCGACCGCCAAAATAAAACCGATATTTTGCGTATTGACGATTTCAACGGCCTTCAGGCACGTTTCGTATTCCGGATTGGGTTCAATCCCTGAAAACTCGACAACTTCAAAGCCTTTTAATGCTTCTTTCACCTGTTCGTAGACGCCGTTCTTTTTTATCGAACCGCCGCCGTAAGTCATTAAAATTTTTGTGTTTGCCGGCAACAAATTTTTCAGCTGAGCAATCATTCCCTTACCGAAAACGACGTGAGTCGGATTAAAAAACTGAAAGTTCAACATAAGAGTTCTCCCTAACCGTTATTATTTTTTTCTTCTTTGCGGCGTTTCCAGACGAACACCAACATTGTGACGACCCCCACGATGATAAAGAAAACGGGGACAAGGGTCAAAGCCGTCATAATTTTGGACTGGTACATTTTAAAGAATTCGGTATGTCCCAGCCAAAAGCTGATATTAACCAACAGAAACACCCACAAAAAACCGCTGCCCCAATTGACGATTTGGAATTTCTTCGGATGCATTTCGGTAATTCCGATGACATAGGGCATCAGCGTTCTGACAAAAGCGGTAAAACGAGCGATTAACAAAGCCGTCAATCCGTATTTATCCAAAAGCCGTTCCGTTTTATCGTGGTATTTTTTAGGAATCCGGTTCAGCCATTTTTGAACGAACTTATGTTCTCCCAGCCACAATCCCTGTAAATAGCCCAGCCAACATCCCAAAGACGCGCCGACCGTCAACACGGCTATTGTCAGCCAATAATCCAAAGACCCGTTCGCGATCAAAGCTCCCGTCAACAACAGCAAGCTGTCCCCCGGCAAGAAAGTTGTCGGCAAGAAACCGTTTTCCAAAATCAAAACGACCAACAAAACCGCATAAAGCATACCGACGACTTCGGGATTAGCCAGCGTTTGAAAATCCTGTCTCCACAAAGCCGTGAACAAATCAAAGAACTTTGACATTTCCAACCGTCCGTTCCGTTTGATACCTATTACAACCTGCAACGTATTGACGCCGCATGAGCCGTCAAGCCTTCCGCTTCGGCGAGCAACACGGCGGCATTTCCGACTTCGTCCAACGTTTTTTGCGTGCATGACAAAATCGTTGTCCGCTTCATAAATGAGTGAACGCCCAACCCCGATGAAAAACGGGCGCTTCGTGCGGTCGGCAAAACATGGTTCGGCCCGCCGATATAGTCGCCGACGGCCTCAGGAGTAAAGTTCCCCAAAAAGACCGAACCCGCATGATGTATGCGCTTGCACAGCTCTTGCGGATTTTCGACGCACAATTCCAAATGTTCGGGTGCGATACGGTCAACCAAAGCTCCCGCATCTTCATAAACATTGCGAACAATGAAAACGGCGCCGTTATTTTTCCAGCTTTCGCCCGCAATTTCAGAACGGGAAAGCGTTTCCAGGCGTTTTTCGACTTCCTTGCATACTTTATCGGCGAACGCCGCGGAATCCGTAATCAAGATTGATTGAGCCGACTTATCGTGTTCGGCTTGAGACAACAAATCGGTTGCCACCCACTCTGGTTTTGCCGTTTCATCCGCGACGACCAAAATTTCGGACGGCCCTGCGATCATATCGATTCCGACTTTGCCGAAGACCTGACGTTTTGCCGCCGCAACGTATGCGTTTCCGGGACCGACGATAATATCTACGGGCTTAACGGAATCCGTCCCGTACGCCAAAGCCGCAATGGCCTGAGCCCCGCCGATACGGTAAATTTCGTCGATTCCGACACAATCCGCGGCAGCCAAAACCAAAGGATTGATCTTTCCCTGCGGCGCGGGAACGGCCATAACGATGCGCTTAACGCCTGCAACCTTTGCCGGCACGGCATTCATCAGCACCGAAGAAGGATAAGCCGCCGTGCCGCCCGGAACATATAAACCCGCCGCAAACACAGGCGTCCACCGCCATCCCAGCAAAGCTCCCGTTTCATCATTGAACATCCGGCTTTCGGGTATTTGCTTTTCATGAAACGCTTCTATGCGTTCGGCAGCCAGATATAAAGCATCCAAGGTTTCCTTTTTACAGGATTTAACAGCTTCCTCGATTTCTTTTTCCGATACTCTGATGCTTTGGGAAGTCAGTTCCAACTGATCGAAACGCTTTGTATAATCGAACAAAGCGGTGTCTCCGTTTTTCCTGACATCCGCAATAATCTGCGCGACCGTACCGTTAACATCGGCATCATTTTCGCGTTTCGCAGACAAGAATGCCGTAAATTTTTCTTCAAATCCGCTTTCGCCCAGCTCAAACCGCATTGCCGTTTACTGCTCCTTTAAACTTATCCAGCCAAAAAGCCATTTCTTTCGTTCTGGTTTTAAAAGCCGCCCTGTTCACGATTAATCGTGATGATACATCCAAAATATGTTCCATTTCAACCAATCCGTTCGCCTTCAGCGTCGCCCCAGAAGACACCACGTCCACGATTCTCGTACACAATCCTATCGTCGGAGCCAGTTCCATGGCGCCGCTTAATTTAATGCATTCTGCCTGCACCCCCAAAGACTGATAATACTTTTTCGTAATATGAGGATACTTTGTTGCCACACGGACATGCCCCGACTTTAATATATCTTCGCCGACGTACTGTTTCGGTGCCGCAGACGCCATCCTGCAACGCCCGATTCCCAAATCAACGGGCGCATATATTTCCGAATATTCGAACTCGGCCAGCACGTCGTTTCCGCACACGCCGATTTGTGCGGCACCAAACGCGACAAACGTCGCCACGTCAAAACTTCTGACACGAATCAGCTCTACGTTTTCGACATTTGTCTTAAAACGCAAAAGCCTTGATTTTTCATCAAAGAACGCTTCTTCGGGAACAATGCCGACCTTTTCAAAGTAAGGCATTGTCTCTTCCAAAATCCGCCCTTTGGGTAAAGCGATAACCAGTCCCTGCATATCAGGGTTCTCCGTGAATGCGCTCGATATGCGCGCCGCAAGCCGACAATTTTTCTTCCAAATGTTCGTAACCGCGATCCAAATGATAAACGCGGTTGACGATGGTTTCGCCTTCGGCTGCCAATCCTGCCAAAACCAAAGATACCGAAGCTCTTAAATCCGTTGCCATCACTTCGGCGCCGTACAGCTTCGGAACGCCGCGGATAATCGCGGAAGACGAACCGTGCACGTTAATGTTTGCCCCCATGCGCGCCAATTCGGGCACATGCATAAAACGGTTTTCAAAAATGGTTTCGGTAATCAGCGACGCACCGCTGGCCGTTGCCAGCAACGCCATCATTTGAGCCTGAACATCCGTCGGAAAACCGGGATAAGGTTCTGTCATGACGTCGGTTCCGATCAGATAAGCGTCTTCCGCGTTTGCGATAAAACCGTTTTCCGTTTCTTTCATTTCAACGCCCAGCTCGACCAGCACTCTGGCAACGGCGGCCATATCGTTCATATCCGCATCAACCATTTCGATGCACCCGCGCGTAATGGCGGCAGCGATGGCATAAGTTGCGGCTTCGATTCTGTCGGAAATGACTTTATGAGTGGCGGCGTGCAATTTATCGACGCCGTCGATAATCAGGTTACTGCTTCCGATACCTGAGATTTTAGCCCCCATTTTGACCAGACAGTTTGCCAAATCGGAAATTTCAGGTTCCTGAGCGGCATTTCTGAGGACGGTTCTTCCTTCGGCCAAGGTTGCCGCCATCAGCAAATTTTCGGTTCCGCCGACAGTGACTTTCGGGAATACGATTTCCGCGCCGTGCAATCTGTCAGGGACGCTTGCGACGATATATCCCTCTTTTAAAGTAATTTCGGCGCCCATTTTTTCCAAAGCGCTTAAATGCAAATCGACGGGTCTTGTTCCGATGGCGCATCCGCCGGGCAAAGAGACTTTTGCCTTTCCGAAGCGCGCCAGCAACGGCCCCAGAACCAAGATGGACGCTCTCATTTTTCGCACGATGTCGTACGGAGCTTTCAGGTTATAGATATTTGCCGCATCAAACGCCAATGCGCCGCCGTCCGTATCGGTTAAAGTCAGCTTGACGCCGTGCTGAGACAGCAACGCGGTCATGGTCATGATATCAGCCAGATGAGGCAAATTAGTGAGGGTCAGCGGTTCATCAGAGAGCAGCGAAGCCGCCATCAAGGGCAGAGCGGCATTTTTAGCGCCGCTGATTTTAATTTTGCCTTTTAACGGGACGCCGCCGACGATACGAATGCGATCCATAATCAATCCTTATAACTAGAGCCATCCGGAAAAGATTTTTAAACTTGATTTACGGTTATATCAAGCAATTAAGCGAAAATCATGAGTTGTCGTCTTTATTTTTGATTTTTTGGTTGCGTTCGGCTAATTGTTTTTTTCGTTTTTCAAGGTTTTTTCGTAACATTTCGGCTTGTTTATCGAATTTTTTTTGATTTTTTTCGGTATTGTCAGATTTAGCATCATCCATAATCACGCACTCCGATCGGGCAGGAAAATAAGATTGTAGCGATGTTTAAAGCAGAGTTCAAAAATAAAATATTTTTTGCTTGCAGGCAAAAATGAATTTATATATGTTTCGATTTTGTAGAGCAGTGCCGCTGTAGCTCAGTGGTAGAGCACTTCCTTGGTAAGGAAGGGGTCGTGAGTCCGATTCTCACCAGCGGCACCATTTATCAGTTTCTGGCGTTTTTAGTAGTTCATCGAACAGCTTAGCTATTGAATACGTTATGTTTTTTCCTTCAGTTTTGCAGTCCGATAATATCAATTTCAAAATGTCTCTTTTTTCAGAGACAATCGGACTTTTGAAGAATTTTCCTCATTTGCAGCTACCTGCGCGATATTCCGGTATGGATGTAGCAGCCAGATATTAAAATAAAGAAACAAAGACATAATCTTTATCTCTCATTCATTTAATACTATATGATTGATGAACTCTCACATTTATATTGCCGTGTTATTCATCAAATTGGATCGGTAAAAACTCAACTCGTGCGTAAGTCAACAAATTAAAACAAATCAAGCTGCTGATTTTTTTCTATATATTTAATATTTAAAATAGAATCTATTTGCTTATTATTTACAACCATACCATCAATAACCACAAAAAACTTTTTATTTAAATTTTTCATAAGCATTATATTATTTAATGTTCCTTTGCTTTCTCCATCCCATATCATTAGACCATAATCCGTGTCATTAGCCATCTGCTCATCTTTTAAAGTGTACAAATTACGACCTTTCTCGTTATGCAACGCATAGACGTTCTTAGTTTGCCACTGTCCTACATTATTCCTTATTGTTTTGCCTGCATAATATACAAAGACATTTTGATAATTTTTCTTAAACAAATATTTTTGAATACTTAAATCAACCCCTTTAGCATCACCAACTAAAATGGTAATATCCTTAGATATAATATTATCAATTTTTTTTACCGCAGATAATGGTAATTTCTTTATGCTAATAGATCCAGAAATAAAAACTTTCATTAATCAGAAACCCTCGTTTTGGTTAAGGTAAAAACAGATATGTTATTATACCCGTTTTTCTTTAAAGCATCCACATAAGCTCTCAACGTATTTCCACTATCAAAAACATCGTCAAAAATAAGATAATTATTATCCTTATTCAACAAAGAATAGCGGATTGAAAGAGAATTTTTAACTTGTGCATATTTATCTTGTTCATCAATATTTTTAATTTGTTCTATATTTGTGGTATCCAAAGCATTATATAAAAATTGTTTATTAAAATTTTCTGATATTCTTTTGCCTACTTCAAACACAGGCTGAAAAGGACGTGCCTTATTAGATGGTGGAACTATTAAAATTGTATCTATTTTTGATATAAAATTCTTAAAATCTTCCGAATTTGATAACAATTCAAGAATCCTTGTTATAGCAGAAAGATTATAACGATATTTTAATTGGTAAACCAAATCCCCCATTTCACTTCTTTCTGTATCAAATTTACCAAATCCACTTGAGTATTCCCCAACGAGCACACTTTTTAATGTATGTTTATCGTATGCAAAACCTAAACTCCATGGACCGTGTAATGCAATCATATTTGAATTCTCCGAGTAATTTATTTCAGTATACATATAAAAAAAAATAAAAGCAATATTTACATAAGCATCATACAGTATGATCAGTTCAATATAATAATTTTAATTTTCTACTTAATTCCGCAAAATCATTATAAAAATTAGCCCAATAAATGCATAGCAAGTCGCCTTTTTTTTAAAATGTGCCCGTCGAGGTGCTTTTTTGTATCCAACCCTGTCCGTTCTGTCTGACTTTTTATACGGTCGCTTTAACACTAAAAATCAATAAAAGAAAATCTTTCTTTCTGCCTCCGGCATTATCTGAACTCATCGTATTACTTTACAACCGACCTTTTAATTTAAGTTGTTTTTTCCGACCCGTCTGCTAAGATAAAAAACGTTATATATTGAGGGATGCTAAGGGGAAAAACGATGGCTGAACGCATTTATTTCGCAAACGACAAAATCACCTCGGAAAACCTTGAAGCCTTTAAAGAGTTCGTACTTCAAAATTCCAGAAAAAACAAAGAATTTCCGGAACAAAAAACCTCAATCTCCCCGTCCTTTATCATTTCAGAAGACATCAATCTGAAGGACTTATTTCCCCAAACAATGTCAGAAGAATACAAACGGGAAATGTATGATGTCCTTTCAAGAAACATATCAGAAAATTGCACCCCGAAACAACGAGACGAACTGCTCGCCATGATGGATACAAGGCCGGATTTCGTCGCTAAAGTCATAAACTATGCCGGCAACAAAACCCATTCTCAATACGATCTTTTGATACAAGGTTTAAAAGAAAGACCGATCGTCGAAAATTTAAAGCTTTATGATTCCATGCTTAAAAGCGGATATACGGATTTTTGGCATTTTACGGGACAACCCGAACCGGTAAAACACTTAACGCAGGGACAAAAGAAAATCATTGCCGACTGGGAATTTATGAAAGAAGAATCCCAAGACAGAAGAAGTATGGCTGCAACCTATATAAATGACCTGTTGGAAACGGGCATTTTGTTGAATTGCGATAATCTGCCCCCGGGATTAAGAAAGCAGGTCAACAAACATGCCTTGAGCGCAAATTGGCAAAAGTACAGTTGGCCGAATTTAGAAAGCCGTTTTATGGATAAAGAGTTCTTAACGGAACTGTTTCAAAAAACGGACGTGGAAATTCCCCGTGACATAACATCGCCGAACGCAAAAACACAAAAAGAAAAAAATGCGGAAATACTTCCCAAACATTACACAAACGTTCGCGACGCTATTTTAAGAGAAGCCGAAAATGCCCCGAAATACGATAATTACGGCAAAAGACTAAACTTGAACAAACGATTTTTGTCCCTCATCGGCGATATAAAGGGGCAATCTTACGATATAGAAAAAAACAAGGCTTCCGTCTTATTTTACGTTTACAGAGACACGGCACAAAAAGACATCACGGCCGGACGGGCAGAAGAGCTGGATGCAAAGGCTTTGAATGTCGTTTTGGTCGCGGATAAGGACAATTACTACATCAGGAAAATCCCCGCAGAAGTCATTGAAAGAGAAAAAATTGAGCTAAATTCCCAACAAAGGGAAATTCTCGGCGTCTCAAAATTAAACGACAAAAAGGATTATGAAGCGATTTACTTTGCAGAGCACGCGGCAACGTCAAAAACATTAAACCGCGAAGAAAAAGACAAAGTTGCAAATGACTTGGATAAAATGATTGCGGATCAAACCTCTAAACTGCAATCGGAAAAACAGCAACTTGAAGAAAAACGGCGCGACGAGCAAAAATTACGCGAACTGTCTCAAGAATATACAAAAGCCTTTGCCGCCAAAAAAACGATACAAAATTTACAGCAGCTTTATGGAAATATTTTATCGGGACTGAAAAACGGCAAACCGAACGATCAAGAAAAAGAGATCATCGACAAAAAACAAATTGAAAAAGTTATTTCCGATGTTTTGGAAGGGAAATCCGCTCAAGTGGCATTTCCCGAACAAAAAAGCCTGCCTCTTTTGTTCGGCAGAGCGGAAGAAAAACAAAGACGAAACGACTTGGACAGAAGCATCGGGTCGTTTAACCAGTTTCTTCAAAATGTTAAAGCAAACAGAGAAGAACTTAAACAGTATTCGGGAAGCCTTTTAAACGAAGAAACGTTAGAAAAAGCTTTGCAAAAAGAAAAAGAAGCCAAGCAAACAAGCGAACAAACGGCACAACGGACAAACCTGAAATGGCAAGGTCTGGATATTGACGACCGCCATGTAAAACAATCTGAAGACAGATTGAAAAAAATGCAGGGAGCAAAAGACAAAATCTTACAAAGAAAACAACAAATAAAAGATTTGGCAAAAGAAAACATGTCGGTTGAAAGCAAGGAAACTCTTGAAGACGTCAGCCGTCTGAGCGGAGAACAAAAGCATCATGCCCGCGCGGAAAACAAAACAAAGGGTAAAGACAAATTGGCAGAAAAAGTGTCGATATCTCAAACCGGTAAAGACGCCTTATATACGACCAGAGCTCAAAAGCTTAGAGAGATAACGAAACAACGATAAAGACTGCCTGCGAAACGTTCCGGCAGGATAAGCGGTATTTTAAACAGCTATGTACGTACTGATTGCTTTTTTGTGTCCGTTTTTGCATGCTTTGTCTTGCATTGTTGACGCTCATTTTTCCAATGATGTTTTTAAAAAAACGTCTTCTCTGGTTTTCTATGCTACCATCAGCAATGTTATCATTATTCCGTTTTTATTCTTTTTCGGAACGCCGATTATTCCGCCGGTTGAAATTTTAACCGTCCTGTTCATTATCGGCTTTATAGAGGTTTTCTATCAAATCCCCTATTACTTGTCCCTTCGCGATATAGACACCTCTATTGTCGTTGCCTTATTTTCTTTGGGAAAAATCGCTCTGCCCGTTTTGGCTTATTTCATCGTGAATGAAAAACTATCCCCCGTACAATATACGGGTTTCTTTTTAATTATATCGTCAAGCTTCGCTTTGAACTTTGATATTAAAAAATTAAAGTTAAACCGCGCGTTTCTGTTGATGTCGCTTGTTTCCCTGTTACTGTCTTTGTCTGCGGTATTGTCAAAATATTCTTTGATAAATGTCGACTTTGTAACGGTTCTGTTCTGGATTTCAATCTTTTCAACTTTAATTTGTTTTTCGTTCTTTGCTTTACCGAAAAGTCGATACGATATAATTACAGCGTTTCCTCAATATAAGAAAAAGGTCAAACTGTTCCTTTTCAATGAACTACTTAATCAGGGCGGAACCTTTGCCATGACGGTTGCTTTGGCTCATTTACCGCTTTTAACCATCGAATCTGTTGAGAGCTCTCAAAGCATATTTACGCTTGTGATCGGTTTTCTGCTTTATAAAATTTTCGGCGACCGCTTTAAAGAAAATCTTGATAAGAAAGATGTTATAAAAAAACTCATCTCGTTCTTCATAATTATCTGTGGCATATATCTGGTTGTAAAGTAATCTAAAAATGGACAATAAAAAAACGTTACATCGTGCAACTTGACAATTCCCTTTGTATTGTGACAGTTTCTTTTACATCCCTCTTAGGAAAAAATCACTCCCCCTTTTTGCGTTACCGTTTATATTAATATTACTAACAAGTAATTGATTTTCATGGAGAAAACAGGATGACTTCCATCTTAGAAAACAAATCTTTTTTAATGGAAAATATGATGGGACCGAATTCTGCCGTCATATTAAATGAATTATTATCAAAATTTTCCCTCCCTCATCAGGGCAATATATTAGACTTAGGCTGCGGCAAAGGTCTGACATCCATCGTCTTGGCACAGCAGACGAACGCTAAAATTTTTGCTTTAGATTTATGGATTGATGCCATGGAAAATCAAAAAAGATTTGAAACTTTCCACTTGGAAAATAATATATTCCCTTTACAAGCCGATATATTACACAGCCCGTTTGAACAAAGCTTTTTCGATACAATTATCAGCATCGACAGTTACCATTATTTCGGGAACAAAGAAAATATTTTAGACAAGTATATTGCGCCCCTGATAAAAAAAAGCGGAATCATTGCCTTAGCTTTTCCGGGACTGAAAAAAGACATTCATGACAATATCCCGCCTGTTCTTCTAAATTACTGGACTAAAGAAGATTTTGAATGTTTTCACGACATCAATTGGTGGAAAAAGCTCTTTTCGGCATCAAAACAGACAGAATTGTGTTCCGTACAAGAAATGAGCTGCTTTGATAATGCCTGGAACGATTGGCTTGCGTCAGACAATCCTTATGCGAAAGAAGATAAAGAAGCCATGGAACACGGAGGAAAAGAGATCATGAACTTAATCTGCGCAATCTTAAAAAAGAAATAATCACCTTACGCCTGCAAATTCCATAGTTTTGCATACTTTCCCTGTTGGCGTAACAGCTGTTCGGGACGCCCTTCTTCAATAATCGAACCGTTATCTATAACAACAATCCTGTCCATATTTTCCAATGTGGACAACCTGTGCGCAACGGCGATGACCGTCTTGCCTTTTATCAGGTTTTGCAAAGATTCCTGAATGTATTTTTCAGATCGGCTGTCCAAAGCCGATGTCGCTTCGTCCAATAATAAAATTTTGCAATCTTTTAAAACGGCTCTGGCTATTCCCGCACGCTGGCGCTGTCCGCCCGAAAGTTTTACTCCTTTGTCGCCCACCAGAGTCTGATATTTTTCAGGCAATTCTTCCGCAAATTCATCCACAAAGGCTTTGCGGGACGCCTCCGCGATTTGTTCTTCCGTTGCGTTAAAAGAGCCGTAACTTATGTTTTCTGACAATGTCCTGTGAAACAATGACGTATCCTGCGGAATAAAAGCTATCGCATCGTGCAGGCTGTTCTGAGTAACTTTCGTAATATCCTGCCCGTCAATGTATATTGATTTTTCAGGCGTCGGAAGCAACCTTTGCAAAAGGTGCAGCAACGTCGTCTTTCCGCCTCCTGACACACCGACAATCCCGACTTTTTCCCCGCCGTTTACCGTTAAAGTTAAGTCGGAAATAACGCGACCGGCATCGTTATAGGAAAAATTCAATCCTTTAAATTCTATCTTTCCCGATGACACGGTTAATTGTTTCGCATTATCAGCATCTTTGATTTCAGGCGTTTCTGCCAACATTGTCAGGTTGTTTTGCACTTTATACAGATGAGCACGATTAAGCATCCAAAAACCTGCCAAATTTGCAACAATTCCGCCTAACGGCATAACGGCATTCAAAATATAAACAATATTACCGACTTGAATATTGCCTTTCGTCCACAAAAGAACGGCGTAAACGATCATCAAACACTCAAATAAAACAACCGAGATGCTCAAGAACAGCTGATTTCTGTTGCGTAACCAAGCATTTTTCTGCATCGCCTTGCAAACCGTCGTATAGTCTTTATCCAACTTTTCGCTTTCTCTTCCGACGCTTGCAAAGATTTTAAGCAAAAAGTAATTACCGACCATATTTACGGTGCGCCCGAAAATTTTGTTCATAAAATTTTCTTGCTGAGCAGACACTTTAAATGTCGAAGAAGACACTTTATGAAAAACGGCGAAGAGAATTAATGTCCCGCACAAATATGCCAAAGCGAAAGAAAGATTAATCCTTGCCAACAAAAACAAAATAATGATCAGCGTCCAAACCGACGTATAAAAGAAAAGCAAAAAATCGCCTAGAGATCCCCAAGCGGCAATAAAACGCCTAGTATTGTCAATTTTGCTAAAGACCGTTCCGGCGTTATACTTGCTCCAAAACCTCCTGTGCTGCCCCAAAGCCTGAGCAAACAAATCGCGGCGGATGCGCAATCCCAGAGGAGACGCGATTTTCTTTTGCAATAAAAACATCACGAACAAACTGATCAGCGTCGAAATCACGGGCAACACGGCTATCGCGATAAACATGACAATCAGTTTTTGCCAAATTTCGTCCGACGGCTCATTCAGGTTTATCAACGTAATAATTTTGCTGACATACCAAGGCACCAACTGAGAAATAACGGATGTTACGGGCAAAATCAGTAACATAAACAAAAGGGTATATTTGACCTGTCCGTAATATTTTTTTATAAAATCGAAAAGCAGCCTATTTTTCATCATCTCCGCCTTTCAATTTTTGCAGCATCCAATACTGATAAAAACTTCCTTTCAAAGCCAGCAAGTCTTGCAAAGTCCCGTCTTCTACGATTTTCCCCTTTTCCAAGACAATAATCCTGTCCATGTTTTTCAAAGTGGACAACCGATGAGCCACGACCAAAACGGTTTTATCCTGCAACATATTTTCGACCGCTTTTCCGATATAAAATTCGGATTCACTGTCCAAAGAAGACGTTGCCTCGTCCAAAATTAAAATTTTTGGATTTTTCAGCAACACCCGAGCAATTGCCAAACGTTGAATTTGCCCGCCCGAAAGCTGATTTTTCGCATTTAAAACAGTCCTGTACCCCTGAGGCAACTTCCTTATAAACTCATCCGCATAAGCTTTGCGGGCAGCATCTTTTATTTCGCTTATTGAAGCTTCAGATCGTCCGTAAGAAATATTTTCGGCGACCGATCTTTCCAACAATGAGGAAGATTGAGGAACATACCCTATGGCTTTATGCAAACTTTCTTGAGTAACGTCTTGAATATTCTGTCCGTCGATTAAAATTTCCCCGTTATCAATCTCATAAAACCGCTGTATCAGATTTATCAAAGTGGATTTTCCCCCGCCGGACATACCGACAATGCCGATTTTTTGCCCCGCAGGAACAGTCAAATTAAAATCATCAAATAACTTTTCGGAATGATTATAAGCAAAACTGACGTGTTTTAATTCAATTTTGCCGTCAGTTACTTCTAATTCCCCTGCATCGGGCTTGTCTTGAATATCGTGAGGACAAGCAAACGGAATTAAATTTGTCCTTATGTCTGCAAAAATACCGCTATAAACGATGCCTCTGTGTATCAAAAAAGCAACCGTCCCGGAAACGTTTTGCAATAAAAAGAAAATCAAAACAACGTCTGCGGATGAAACCGCAGAATTTTTCCACAAATAAAACGAATAAATCAAAAAAGACGTGGAAACGATTTGAAAATACAGGTTTTCGCCTTTTGACTGAACAACCTCAATATTCACGGACTTATTTGTAATTTTGACTTCTTCGTCCATTTGAGTGACGGCTCTGTTTTTTTCATGATCGGCTCCGTTAAACAAACGTACGAAAAACTGGTTTTGCAAAGCATCAATCATCTGCCCTGCAACTTTATTTTTTTCTTCAACCATTTTCGCACGCAAATTAACGGAAAATTTTCCGACATACATCAAGACCAAAACGGATAAAACGATAAAAGCGGCAAAACAAAGAGCAAATTTAACATTAATACCCGCCAGCATTACGAAAATAACGAACAGCTGAAATACATCGCCCGAATAATACAAAAGAGAAATATAAAACCCTGCATTTTGCGCCAAAGAATTGCCTTTTTGAGCCAAAGCCCCTGCCATATTATCGGCAAAATAAGAAACCGAATGACCGTTAATATAATTAAAACAATCCAAGCTTATCTGCTTATAAATCTTTGGACACAGTTTAATTTCTGCAAGGCACGAGAATACGGTTTCAAGTGTTTTTGACAATATCGTCGCGACCAAAACTGCCGTCAGGAATCCCCAAAAAGCATGAGAGATCTGTTCAAATGGCTTCCCTTTTTCGAACAGAGCGATCATTTTTGAAAAAAAGTAAGGAGAAAGCTTTGCCAGAACGATTGAAAGAGCGCCGCAAGAACATACCGCTAAGAACAAGGCTTTATTTTTCAAAGCGTAATGCCACAAGAAGGCGAAGGGATTTTTTGGAAAAGGCTTCATCATATCTTTCCCGATGCTTTAAGTATTAGATTATCTTACAAA
>ULRP01050159.1_pt1 | contig 42138 bp, 38 predicted proteins | sample 1955521 | NCBI WGS metagenome assembly ULRP01 (sample SAMEA4835685, study PRJEB28245) | human gut metagenome | biome: gut microbiome; material: fecal sample | place: Denmark | collected 2008
AAACACCCCATGCCGCAGATAATCCCCAGCGGAAATTCCATTAAAAACAGCGGCACTTTATATTCGATAAATCGTCCGGCCGTCATTGCAACGGATAAAATACAAGACAGACAGACGCCGAAAATAAAGATCAAAAAAGCGATATAAGTAAAAGAAAGCGGTATTTGCGACGTTTCCGTTCGTTCGTCGGCGGCCGTATTTTTTTTGTCGTTGAATAAAGCCATACTTTTTCCTTCATCAGAATAAAAAAATTTTTTTCATGCTACACCAAAAAAGGTTTCTCTTCTGTTAAATTTAAGTTACATACCCCTCTAACCGTTTGTTTTGCCGGGAAAATACAATCCGATAAGCTTTTGACTTTATTGCCCGGAAATGAGATAATATCTGAAACAAGGAAGAGGAAAACATGGTAAACGAACACGGAACCGATGAGACCGTTTCCTTGTCGGCAGAAGAATTGGATCGCCTTTTTAATATCGGGATCGCTCTTTCGGCCGAGCAGGATATGGACGTATTGCTGGAAAATATCCTGACCGCGGCAAAGGAATTCTGCAACGCGGAAGGGGGAACGCTGTACCTGATGGACCCGGCGCAAAATCAGCTGGTCTTTTCCATTCTGCATAATGACAAGCTGGGCATAAAAATGGGCGGCACGTCCGAAAAAAAGGAAATTCCTTTCCCGCCTTTGTACCTGTACGACCCGGAAACCAACGAACCCAACTATTCCAACATATCGACCTATGCCGCTTTGGCCGAAGAAATCGTCAACGTGCCCGACGCCTATGATTCAACGCGGTTTGATTTTTCGGGCACGCATAAATTCGATAAAAAATCGGGATACAGGTCAAAATCGTTCTTAACCGTTCCTTTGAAAACCAGAACGGGGCAGGTCGTCGCCGTGTTGCAGCTGATTAACGCCTGCGCGCCGTCCGGAGAAACGATCAGCTTTTCCAAATCAATGCAAAGATTGGTCGAAGCGCTGGCTTCCCACGCCGCCGTCGCGATTGACAACCAGCTGTTGCTGACGTCGCAGAAAAACGTGCTGGAAGCTTTTTTGGAAGTAATCGCTCGCGCTATTGACGACAAGTCGCCTTATACCGGCGCGCACTGCCAGCGTGTGCCCGTCATCGCGCGCATGATGGCGCTGGCCGCCGTGATGACGCAGGACGGCGTGTTCAAGGACTTTGAACTGTCCGATGACGAATGGTATGCTTTTCATCTGGCGTCCTGGTTGCACGACTGCGGCAAAGTCACGACGCCCGAATATGTTCTGGATAAGGCGACAAAACTTGAAACCGTCAACAACCGTATTCATGAAATCCGCGCCAGATTTGAAATTCTGCGCCGTGACGCGCATATTGACTATCTGAAAAAACGGCTGGCCGGAACGGAACCCAGAGAGGCTTTGTTGGCCGAATTCAATGCCCGTGTTAAAAAGCTTGAAGACGATTTCGCCTTTTTGGCAAAATCAAACATCGGATACGACGTTTTGTCCGATGAAGAAGTCAAACGGGTCCATGAAATCGCCAAACAGACATATTATCGCTATTTTGATAAAACGCTCGGCCTGTCGTGGGACGAAACCGAACGGATCAAAGACAATATGCCGCCGAAAACAAATCCGCATGAACCATTGCTGGAAGATCGTCCGGATCATATCTTCGGCGGGTATAACCGCGGGGAAATTCATAATTTGTCCATTGCGCGGGGGACTCTGACGCCCGAAGAAGCCAAAAAAATTAACAGTCATATTGATATGACGATCGAAATGTTAAAAGCCATTCCGTTCCCGGCGCATATTAAAAATGTTGTCGAATATGCCGGCGGGCATCATGAACATATGGACGGAACGGGCTTTCCAAACCGTTTGAAACGTTTTCAGATGTCCGTTCCGGCGCGTATTTTGGGACTGGCCGATGTGTTTGAAGCTTTGTCGTCCAGCGACAGACCGTATAAAAAAATCAAAAAGCTGTCGGAAATCGTCGCCATTATGTCTGGTATGGCAAAGGGCGGCCATATTGATCCCGATTTGTTTAATTTGTTCTTGACTTCGGGCGTTTATCAGGAATATGCCGAACAATACATGAAAGAAAGCCAGATAGATCAGGTTGATATTCAACAGTATCTGGTTGAGGCAGAAACGCTTAAAGAGGAATAAATGCAGATCCGTCTTTTTGTAAATCAGCCTTTGGCTGTCGGGGCGACCGTATGTCTGGCCGAAAGCCAGCTGCATTATCTGCGCAATGTTTTGCGCGCGGAACCGGGGGCGGAACTGTTTGTTTTTAACGGCCGCGACGGCGAATTTGCAGCCGTTCTGTCCGTATTGAACAAAAAGGAAGCGCAGATTCAGATCTGCCGCGTTCTGCGCGGCCAGCCGGAAAAACGCGATGTGCGTTTGTATTTTGCGCCGTTAAAGCGCGACCGGACGGAATTGGTTGTGGAAAAGGCGACCGAACTGGGCGTAACGAAAATCGTTCCCGTCATAACGCAATATACGTCCGTTAAGCGCGTTAATGTCGAACGTTTGCGCGCCGTTGCGACAGAAGCCTGCGAACAATGCCGCCGGCTGGACGTGCCGGAAATTTCTGAACCTGTCGCGCTGGCGGCTCTGTTAAACGAACAAAGCGCGGATAAACCGCTTCTGGTTCATTTGGACGAAACCGGCGCGGGACGAAAAGCGGGGCAGGTGTTTGACGGCTTGGATAAAGCGGCTTTTCTTGTCGGACCGGAAGGCGGTTTTTCAGATTCCGAACGCGCTTTAATCGCCCGGACGCCCCATACGGCCGGACTGGATCTGGGGGAACGGATTTTGCGGGCGGAAACGGCGGCGATTGCCGCTTTGGCTTTGTTTATGTGCAGATAATTTTGAAAGGCTGAAAACTTAATGAAACACGATCATTACTGCTCTTGTCACGAACATACCCACGATACATGTTCCTGCGGACATCATCATTCGGACCACTGCGGCTGCGACCATGATCATTTGGAAGAGGGGGAAGATTATTCCGCGGTTTCCGCCATGTTCGGATTGGACGACGACGTTCCCGGCGACGCGCTTTCTCTGCTGCAGATTGAAATGAACGAATGTGATGATCTAAGCGAACTGCTGGGGCTGGGCAGGAATCCGGACGTTGATGACATATTAAACGAAGCGATTGCCGATTTGTCGCCGAAAAAGAAAAAAACGCTGATGAATCTGGCGGTTATTCTGCATGATTATCTGCCCGAAGAATGAACGCCCGTCGGCGGTTTTTTTCCGACCTTTAACAGAAGGGATAAAAGATGCTTGATGTTCATGTGTCTGCCGAATTAACAAATTTAATCGTGATGGCATCGATTTTTATCGTATCGCTGATATCGCCGAAACTCAGCCTGCCCGTTGTCGTGATGGAGACATTATGCGGGGTGGTTCTGTCTTGTTTCGGGGTTCAGCCGCAAGAATGGATGTTGTTTTTTGCTTCTTTGGGCGGCGTGGTGATTACGTTTTTGGCCGGAACGGAAATGAATCCGCGTTCTTTTTGCAAAAACGCCGTGCCGAGCTTGATGATCGGGCTGTTTTCTTTCTTTGTGCCGTTTATATGCCTGTTTTTATACACGTACTATGTTTCGGGCTGGAATCCGAATGCGGCGTTGATCGCCGGGGTGGCGTTGTCCACAACGTCTTTGGGGGTTATTTATTCGATTTTGATGGAAACGGGCATGAATAAAACAAAGCTTGGAACCATTTTAATGTCGGCAACGTTTGTGACGGATATTACGACGGTTCTGGTTTTAAGTGTTTTATTCGTTAAACCGACGATGTACACGCTGCTTTTTTATGTCGTTTCCGGTATGGTTATTTTCGGGGCATACAAATATTCGCAAAAATTGTTTCACAGCTCGTTTTATAAAAATAATCTGGCGGAAACCGAAGTAAAATATATTCTGTTTTTGCTGTTTATTTTTATTTATTTCGGCGAACTCGGGCACGGTCATGCCGTTTTGCCGGCGTTTGTTTTGGGCTTTTTAATGTCGGATTTTTTTGAAACAAGCGGTGATACGGCAAACAGCGAAACGTCTGCAAACGACAGGCTGCGCAGCGGTGCATATTCCTTTATTACGCCGGTCTTTTTTATTGTCGGCGGGCTGAAGATATCCGTTCCGTTATTAATCGGTGCGGCGGGCGTATTCTTTATGCTGTTGCTGATACAGGGCTTTTCAAAGGTGGCCGGGGTTTATTTTTTGGCAAAAAAATATTTAAAAAAGGCGCCGATGTATTCAACGCTGCTGATGACGACCGGACTGACGTTCGGAACGATCGCGGCTTATTTCGGATTGGATTCCGGTATGATTGACGTGCGGCAGTATTCGGTGCTGATCGGCGTTATTATTGTTTCTGCCGTTGTGCCGACGATTATTGCACAGGTGTTTTTTAAACCGGATATGAATGATTAAAAAAAGCCCCCTTGGGAAAAGGGGGCTTTTAAAGTGATTACCAGCGAAACTTCGGTGTCTTTTGCTGTTTTTCGACTGTATGATGCGCTGTTGCCAGAACTTTTGTTGTTTTGACCTCAACGATTTGCAGATCAAAGGTATATTCCTGAAACGTTTTATTGCCGACATCGTGCCGGTCGCCTGAAATTACGCCGGTGATCAGTGTGTCCGCGCCGCTTTTTTGGGCGGCGGAAACAATATCCGACATTTTAACGGAACCGCCGCGCTGACGAACCAATTCTTTGTTAATGGCTTTGTTTTCGGGATCAATAACCGTGAAACCGTCGACTTCATTAATCAGTTTTTCTTTTAACGCGGCATTCAAAGCAACGCGTGCGGCGTCCATATCCGATTTGTCGGTCTTATTTTCCAGTTGCGCCAGGTAAAGTGTCGTTTCCTGATTCGGACGTTTTTGGATATAGCTTTGCAATCTTTTGCTGTTAATGATTTTATTGACGATTGCCGCGGCCGTATCGTTTGTGTCGCGTGTTGTCCATTCGGCTGTTGCGATTTGGTCTTCTTTGCTCATATACGGGTTAAGCGAAGCGCAGCTGGACAGACAGGCGATGAAAACAAGGATAAATAAGCTGTTGATTTTTTTCATTGTAATTCCTCTCGTTTTAAAATGAAAAGTCACCGATTGATTCCGTCAGTTCCTGTTTGAAATCATTAATTACCAGTGATAAAGCCTGATCGGCATTTTGTCCGGCTTCGCTGAAACTTCTTTCAAACAGCAGGGTTTGTTTTCCGCTGAGGATTTCTTTGGCTTTTACCGAAAAACCGAAAGAATATTTTTCCAATCCTTCAATGTCCGTCGGTTCCCGGTTTGCCTGAACCGAAACGGTGACTTTGATTGAACAATCGTTTGAGATGATGTATCCGTTTTCTTTAAACACGTTTTTAACGGTGCTTTTAAAAGTGTTGTTTTTTGTGCCGATAATATTCAGACAGATGTCTCCGCCTTTTGTTTTTTCTTTGCGGTTTTTAAAAACATCTGCGAATGAAAAGCTTTCCAAAACACCTTTACCGGTCAGGACAATCATTAATTCGTTTAATTCCCGGCGTTGTTCGTAAAGCTTTTCGGCTTTGCGCGCAGAGGCGGCATTGTCGTCTTGCAAAAAGGCTTCCATTTTTGAATCCAGATCGTCAATTTTGCCGGCGACGATGCGGGCGGCTTTTTGCTTGTCCAGAAAAGCCAGCGCGTAAAAAGTTTCTCCTTGCCGGAAAGTTTCTTTGATTTCGACCGTTTTTAGCAAAACGTCGGATTCTTCGGACAGGCTGTGCCGGGCAGCGGAAGAAACGCTGTCGTTATTTGATTCGACTAAGGAAGACAGGGAAGATTTAACCCGTGCCTGAAATATTTTTGCAATTCCTGCGCGCGCCTGCGCTCCGGCGGCATTCAGATTATTTGCGGATCCGACGGCGCAAAAGGCGTTTTCATCGCAAACGGCATAAGGATCGGATATCCAGACGGGAATTTTGTCCTCCTTTGCCTGCACGGCAAAGGAGGCGCAAATCATTCCCGCGGTCAATAAAAAAGCGGGATATTTTTTCATTGAACGGCTCCGGCGGCTGTTTCCAAAACGGCTCCGGCCAAAGGCGCACCGGTTTTAATCAATCCGATCGTCGCGTCAACGGCAGCGTTCATTGCCGGTTGATCGTCTTTTGCCAGCGTGCGCAATGTCTTGGCTTTGTAGGCTTCCAAAGCTTCTGCCAAAACCGCATTGGATATACGTACGGCAACATCGCATTTGTATCCGGTTTTGTCTTTTTCCGCCCCCATTTCTTTTAAATACTGGCGTTTTTCCCAGTATTTTCCGGTGACGGAAACACCGTGCAAATTAACCTGAATGTTGCGTTCCAGTTCGTTTTTAACGCTGCGTGTGGATTCGTCGTCTTTGGAACGGGCCGTTTCCTTGAATTTGCTCATGATTTCCTGGGAAATTTCAGAAGCGACTTTTTGTGTCGCTCTGCTTTCGGCCAGATTTAAGCAAAGATTTTGATCAGGGTTTTCCGCATCGCTGACATAATAACGATAATTCTTTTTATTGCCGGAATTATCGCTTTTATGTGCGTTTTTTTGAACAATCCATGACGGCCGGTCGCTTTCCGACGCGTCACGGACTACATAATCCGGCTTAAACCCGGCGCACCCCGAAGTGACGGCGGTTAAAAAGAGGATAGTCAATAATGTTTTCATTTTTTATTTCCTCAGGCATTAAACATTGGGCAAAGAAATATCGACCAAAACGGGGGAGCCTTTTTGGATTTTGATCTGTTCCGAATACAATGTTTTTCCGTCTTTGCTTAATTCAACGGTATAGTGGCCGTCTTTTAAGGCTGCTTTTTGCTGATAGATGTTGGCCGGCAGAATTTCCCAGTAACGCGTATCAGCGTATTCGGACATGGCGATTGCTTTGGACGCGCCTTTGAACGCGGCGACGGCGGCAGCGTTTTTGAACGGTTCTTTCGCTTTGTCATAAGCCTGTTTGGCCGTGGCAAAGGCGGCGGTGTATTTTGTCAGCAACCGGGCGTTTTTGACGGCAATTCGTTTCTTTTCGGAATCTTTAAACTGTTTGTAAGCCAGTTCTGAGAGCGGAGAAATCAAAGCCATTTTCTTTTCCTGAATCACTTTTCCGGCGCTGTTTTTGATAGTTAAATTAAAACGTTGAGCCGTTGTCGGTTTGTTCATGACGGTTAATTCATATATAATTCCGTCATTGCCGATCAGGATTTTGTATAAGGGATTGTTGACCAGGGCTCCCAAAGGCAACGTAATTTTTTTCGTCGTTTTCGGCTGGATCAGGCCCTGTTTGAAAATGACGTGCAGGTTTGCCGTTTCAGATTCTTTGCCGTTCGCTGTAAAAGCTTGAAAATCTTTGGCGTTTTGAGAGTTTTTCTTTAAAGAATCCAGAGTTGAATAGGCTTCTTTAAAAATTTTATTCATATCGGCGTACATGCGGGCGGATTTTTCCGGACTGACCACCGCCGTCCAGGACTTCTGCATCATGTCCAGATAAACTTCTTCGGCATTATTGACAAACGCGTCCCAATCCTTTGCCGTTGCCAGCAGACCGTCGGCATATTTTGTATTGTTCGGATCTTTCATGTGCAGGTGATAGTTTGTTAAAGCAATCATAAAACGCAGCATGGACGTTTCGTATCTTTCACCGGCGTAATCGGCAACACCGTCGCCGACAACTTGCGCCGCCGCCGTTTTTGTCAGACTTTTTGCGCGCAAATCCAGACTGATTTTTTTTGCCTTTTCAAAGGACGACAAAGCAGCCGCATAGTTTTTGTTTAAATAAAGCATCATTCCCGTGTCCAACGCTTTTAAAAGCTGATTGGCTTCGGAATCATAAAATTTTTCTTCCTGCGTAATTTTTAAAGCTTCGGGGTAATCATTTCCCTTAACGGCCGATAACATACGCGTCGGGCCGTCCCCGACCGTTCCGCAGGCACTTAACGCGGTTGTCAGACAAAAAGCAGTGATGAATTTTTTCATAAAGAACAACTCCTTATAAGGTTAATAAAAAAACCGCCCATAACAGGCGGCCGGGGAGTTGAAAGATCATATCCTATGAAATGATACTTTGATCTTTGGGGGGATCCCTTTTTTTTTGAGGATAAGCCGGGATCTTCCTTGGACATACATCAAAGTCTCCCCGACCTCTGTAAAGAGTTCGGGGATATTTTCCGTTTCACCATAAGCAAAACGGCTTAACGACGCATATCTGCGCCGCATAGGATTAAAGAGCCTTTCACAACTCCGCGCCGCTAAGCGCTGACCTGTTAACCAAAAGTTAACAAAGCTTAAACAACAGGATAATGTTTTTATTTTTGAACACAAGTCTTTTTTTGCATCAATGTCGCTGATCTTAAAAAAAGCCCCCCGATATTTTGATACCGGGGGAACTTTTTTCGGTTACCCGAAACAGGAAAAATCGGAAAAGGGTGTCAGATTTTTCCCAATCCTTTTAAAATCTTTTCGGGCGTAAAGGGCCATTCGCGGATCCATACGCCGCAGGCGTCGTGAATGGCAATGGCCAGCGCCGGCGCGGCGCCGTTCGTCGCCAGTTCGGAAATCGACTTGCCGCCGTAAGGGCCGTCCGGGTCTTTGGTAAAGACCAGCGGCGCCTGAAAATCTTTGGGCAGGTCGTAAATCGTCGGCGGGTTGTAATCCTGCAGGTTGTCGTTTAACGGCTTGCCGTTTTTATCTAAAACAATGCCTTCATACAGCGAATGACCGATTGATTTCAGCACGCCGCCGAAGACTTGCCCTTCCGCCAATTCGGGATTGATCGGCGTGCCGCAATCCAGCAGGGCATAGAACTTGCGCACGTCAATTTCTCCCGTACGGGTGTTGACGGCGACTTCGGCAAAGTTCGCGCCGTAAGGAATGGCATGGTTTTCGGTAATGAACGAACCGATCCCCTGCAGTTGTCCGGATCCGTGTCCCGTTGTCGTGTTATAAGCGATTTCAGCGTAAGTGATTTCGCCTTTTTTACCTTTGACTTTCGCGGGATATTCCAAAACGCAGTCTTCAACGGGTTCGTTCAGATATTCGGCCGCTTTCTGAAGAATTTTTCTCTTCATGTCTTCGGCCGCCAGACGCGCCGCGTTCCCCGAGAAGAACGTTCCCGAAGAAGCATAAGCTCCCGTGTCAAACGGCGTGTGATCGGTGTCTCCGCTCATCACGGTGACCTGAGACAACGGCACATTTAAGACTTCCGCAACGACTTTCGCCATCACGGTATCCAACCCCGTTCCGATGTCCGCCGCTCCGGAATGCAAAGAAAATCCGCCGTCCGCCAACATTAGGATATGAGCGTTTGAATGATCCAGCCCCGGCAAACCCGATCCCTGCTGAATAATGGAAACGCCTTTGCCGATTTTAATATCTGGATCGTCCGATGTTTCTTTCTTGCCCCAGTCGATCATTTTGGAACCGACTTCCAGCGCTTTTTCCAATCCGCAGCTTTGCACCAAAGCCGGCGTTCCTTCGCGTCCTTCGCCCAGACAGCGCAGGATTTCCAGAACGGCGCCTTCGTGCACCATGTTTTTGCGCATCAGTTCGATCTGATCCATGCCCAGCTGTTCGGCCAGTTCGGCGACCGTGCTGTTTAAAGCGAAGGCCCCTTTGGGCGCGCCGTATCCCTGATAAGCGCCGGTCGGCATAATGTTGGAATAATAAATCCGTACCGTAAAGTACATGTTCGGGCATAAAAACAGCGGCAGGTTTTTGGAACACGCGTTCATCGGAACCGTCAAAGCATGCGCGCCGAAAGGCCCGGTGTTGGCTTCGTTGTCCATTCGGATCGCCGTAAACGTACCGTCTTTTTTCGCGCCGATCTTAACGCGGACGCGCATCGGTTTGCGGGTGGAACAGGTGTTGAATTCCTGATTGCGCGTGTAGCGGTAATAGACCGGTCGTCCCGTTGAATAGGTCGCAAAAGCGGCGACGTCTTCTAAAATAACGTCCTGTTTTGATCCGAAACCGCCGCCGACGCGTTCTTTGATGACGTGAATCTTCGTTTCGGGAATGCCAAGGACTTTGGCGACGACGCGGCGCAAATGGAACGGCACCTGCGTCGAAGCGTGAATAACCAGCCGGTCGCCCTGCATTTTCGTAAACACGACGTGCGGTTCCGTCGGCGTGCATTGAATCTGCGTCGTAGCAAAGGTTCTGTCGATAATGATATCGGCTTCTTTAAATCCCTGTTCAACGTCGCCGATGCCGCCTGTAACGCTGGCGGCCAGATTGTGGTGCGGGTCGGCGCGAAGCGGGAAGGGATAATGAATTTTTCCGTCGCGCGGATCGGCGTTTTTGTTGTATTCGTCCAGACCTTCGGGCGCGCCGACGCCGTAAGTCACAAACGATTTATGCAGAATCGGCGCGTCGGGCGCCTGCGCGTCGTCCCAGGTAAAGACGGGCTTTAAAACCTCATATTCCACCTTGATTTTTTTCAGCGCTTCGTCGGCGGCTTCTTCGGTTTCCGCGACGACGGCCGCGACACGGTCGCCGACGTACAGGACTTTCTGATTAAACAATTTGCGGTCGTGCGGGGACGGTTCCGGCGCGCCTTGTCCCGCGTTGGTGTAATAAACGTCGGGACAGTTTTTATGCGTGATAATCGTCACGACGCCTTCGACTTTTTCGGCTTCGGTTGTGTCGATGGAGGTGATGTACGCGTGCGCGTGGGGGCTTTGCAGCATTTTTAAAATGCAGGTTCCCGGTTCAACCATGTCTTCGACAAACGCTTTATGCCCGGCGACCAGCTGGTGGCCGTCGATTTTACGGCGGACTTTGCCGACTTCGCGCAGATCTTCGCGAAATTCCGTAAATCCTTCGGTCTTATAGGCCGGATCTTTCATTCTTTTCTTTGCCAGATCGACCGCTTTGAAAAACGGCTGATATCCGGCGGAACGGCTAAACAAAGGCGATAAAGCGTCCATGATGTCGTCTTTTGACGGATCGGGGATACGTTCCAAAAGGTCGGTCAGCATCAAGGCCGCGGCCGGAGAGTTATACCCCGACTGGACCAGCCCGCAGTCAACCATGGCGGACTGCACGGCGGAAAGCCGGCCGTCTTTCATGACGGATTCGATTGTCTTGATGTCTGCCCCGTCAATCTGCGCGGCGATGAACAGACCGGCATTAACGGGCTTTCCGTTTAAAATAATCGTGTCCGATCCGCAAAATCCCTGATGATCGTCACTGTCGCGGACGGAAAAAATCCCCAGACGCTGCAGCAAAGCCTGAACATTTTCGCCGGCTTCGGTATGAACGGTCTTTTTTAATCCGTTAAGAGTAAAAGAAATTTTCATTTTTACACTCCCTTCGCCGCTTTGATCAGACAATCGGCAAGCATGACGCCCGCGATATATTTCTTAAAGGCCGCGGACGTTCTGTAGTCGTCAAAAGACGCCACCACTTTTGATACCTTTTCCGCCAGTTCGTCCCGGTCGGGCAGAGAATCCCCGTTCAACGCGATTTCCAGATCGGTCAGGCGTTCGATTTTTCCTCCGTCTTGCGCGACGACCAGATAAATTTGCTTTTCAAATACGCCGGCCGCGACAGAAACCAAGCTGACACCGCGCGCCGTTATGGAATGCTTGTTTGAACAAACGGCGGCTTTTAACGGTATGCGAACCGCCAAAATCAACGCGGAACAATCCGAAGTGACGTATTTTTCGACACTGATTTCTTCTGTCGGTGTTTCCAGTCGGGCTCCCGCGGCGATCAAAACCGTTAAAATCGAAAAAGCCGGATTCTTGGTCGCAATCGCGCCGGCCAAAGTGCCCTGATTGCGGATATTGCGATTGCGGAATAATTTAAGATTGTCCTTGATATAATCAGGAATCAGATCATTGTCTAAAATATCTTGCAGTGTTGTCATTGCACCGATGCGAAGTGTATCCTGATCCTGCTTGATAAAGTTCAAATCCAATTCGTTCAGACTGATGACCGTTTCGGGATTCATGGCGGATCTGGACGAATTGATCCAAGAACCGCCCGCCATATAAACGGCGTCAGGCGTTGCCTGTTTTAACTGGACGGCTTCGATTATCGTTTTCGGTTTAAGAAATTCCGTTATCATTTCGACCTCTGAAAAATAATTTCGGCTATTATACAAGAGATTGTTTTTTTACCAAAACGAAAAAGAGCTTTTTATGAAAAAACCCTGTTTGAAACAGGGTTTCTCTTGTTTTTTTCAAGCCAGTACTTTGTCCAGAAAATACGGCATCTGCACGTACCACCAGTCCCAGTCATGGTTGACGTCTTTGCCCCAGATATCGACAAAGGCGGGAATGTGTTTTTGTTCCAGAATTTGTTTTAAACGCAGGGTATCTTCGACCATGGGATCTTCCCATGCGCCCTGGCCGACGCAGAAAGCCAGCCGGGCGCGGCGCATCTGGTTTAACCAGTTTTCGTCCGTTATATTCGGCAGAAAATACAGCGGGCAGTTCCTGTAAACCGTGTCGTCCATATAATCGCCCAGAAAATATTTTGACGAATATAATCCGCTGAGGGCGATAACGGAATCAATCAAGTCCGGCCGGCGGAAAAACGTGTTCGCGCTGTGTGTCGCGCCCATGGAACATCCCGTCGCCATAATGCCGATTTCGTTCCCGCCGTTGGCGGCGCGGCTGATTTCTTTAATGCGCGGAATGAATTCTTCCGTCGTATAGTTAAAATATTTTTCCTGCATTTGCATATTATCATAGGGATTGCCGCCTTTGTTTTCCCAGCTTTCCCAGTCAATGCCGTCAATGCAGAACAGCTGAATGCGTCCCGCATCAATGTACGGCGCGCAGATGTTAACCATACCGTGATGTTCATAATGCCAAAAACGGCCGCAGCCGGGCGGAAAAACCAATACGGGTTTGCCTGTATGGCCGTAAACTTTGAATTCCATGTCCCTGTTTAAACAGGAAGAGTATTCCTTAAAATATTCTTCTTTCATTATCTTATTCCCTGTCAGACACGTTCGTTAACCGCGTCAATGATTTCATTGATTTCTTCCAGCGTATCGGCGTAAATCAGGTAAACGTAATCGCCCATTGCGCGCGCGGTAATGCCTTCGATCGGCATGTGTTCCATAATGTGGGAACCGTATTTGGCCAAAATGGCTTCGTGCGTGTACAGGTAATTAAAACGGAATTTGCGGCTGGCATAGGCGGCGTACCGTTTCTGCGTCATGTCACCTTCCGGTTTGCCTTTGATCAGCGTGTCCGCCCAAGCTTTGTATATGTTTACGTCATGGGAAGCTTCGTAAATTTCCGTGATCATGCCGCCGGGCGGACGCATGTTGACTTCCAAAGCCATGACTTTTGTCTTGCCCGTCTTTTTATCCGTCGTGCGGAAAAATTCAAAGTGGAAAAACGTGTCCTTAATACCATAAGCCTTTACGATTGCCGTGCCGGCTTTGCGAATGTCTTCGGCCATGTTTTTTTCGGAATGGTACATAATGCAATCGTCGTTGACAACCGTGTCCATCAGTGACTGATGATAAACCTGGCTGGCGCAGAAAACGATTTCGCCGTCGCGGTTTGTCAGGCCGTCAAACGTTTCGACATGACCGTCGATAAAGGTTTCCATGATATAAGGCACGTCCGGTTTCTGCGCGAAAAAGTCTGCCATTTCCGATTCCGTGCGCAGTGTGTATGTGTCGCACGCCCCGACGCCGTCGTCCGGTTTGACAACGACGGGAAAGCCGTGTTCGTCCGTAAACGCTTTACCGTCGGCGAAATTTTTCGGCAGGCAATAATCGGCGCAGTCAACGCCCGCTTTTTTAAAGAAAGCTTTCATTCTGGATTTTTGTTTGTGATCCATAATTTCAGGATATTTGACGCCTTCAATATTAAAATCCGTTCTTAACATGGCTTCGGTAATCAGCCAGAATTCGTTGTTGGACTGAATACGGTCGATTTTCCCGTGGTGGTGGGTCAAACATGCCGCGGCGCGGTAAACCTGATCGTAATCCTGTAAATTGTCAACGCGGTAATATTCGGTCAAAGCGTCCTTTAACCCCGGTTCCAGAGAATCATAATCCGCATCGCCGATGCCCAGAACATTTACGCCGTTTTCCTTTAAATAACGGCAGAACTTCCACCCGTAAGTCGGAAAGTTCGGAGAAAAATAAAGAAAATTCATCATGATGTGTCCTAAAGGATTTTTTATAAAAAAGGCTTGCCCTTTCTTTTGAAAAAGTGGCAAGCCTGAAAGCAGATGTCAATAAAAAATTATATGACAATCTTAATCTTTCCATTCGTTTTGATGAATGTATTCTTCGTGAAATCTCTGCGCTTCCTGAGCCGGTTTTTCCGGATATCCCGCGATCATCAAAGAATGGACTTTGATGTTTTCGGGAATATGGCAGACTTTTTTGACAACATTTTCGCGTTCTTCATGCGGGTGCATGCCGACCCAAACGGCGCCCAGCCCTTTCGCGTGGCAGGCCAGCAGCATGTTTTCCATCGCCGCCGCGCAATCCTGTTCCCAATATTCCGGCGACGCCGCACGATCCAGATCCGCGCAGACGGCAACGGCAAACGCGGCCGTTTTGGCCATGGGCGCCGTCGGCAGGCCGCTGCTGAACTGAATCAGTTTGTCCTTGTCCGTAATAACGACAAATTCCCAAACCTGCTGGTTGCGGGCGCTGGGAGCGTACATACCGGCTTTGACAATATCCGTAATGTCCGCCGCCGCGACTTTCTGATCCGTATATTGATGGACGCTGCGGCGCGAGAGTAATCCTTCCATTAATTCCATTGAAACTGTCCTTTCGGTAAAAAAATTATTTTTTGATTTTATCAGCTTTCTTCTTTTTCCGAAAGATGATAATAATAAAACAACAACGTAACCGTTTGACGAGATGTAAATGTTAGCCTGGTTTGTGGATTATCTGCACTTTTCTTTGGCGATGCTGGCCGTTTGCGCGCCGCAGTCCGCCATTCCTATTTTCGTTAATCTGACGGAGGGCATGGGGACCCGTGAAAAAGAAGGAGTCGCCCGCCAGGCCGGAATAACGGTTGCCTGCGTGCTGATTTCTTCGGCTTTTTTCGGCAGCGCTATTCTGGATATTTTCGGGGTCAGTCTGAATTCATTCCGGATCGCCGGAGGGATCCTGCTGATTTCAATCGCGTTCGGCATGATGAAGGCGTCTGAAAAACGCCATACCAAAGAAGAACAGGCCGAAGCCGAAAACCGCGACGCTATCGGGGTCATGCCGATCGCTTTGCCTGTTATTTCCGGCCCTGGCGGCATTTCCGCGATTGTTATTGCCACGCAGACCGATCAGTCCTGGACGCATTTGGTTTCCGTTTGCTGCGCCGGTTTGACTGTCGCCGTTGTTTCCTGGATCTGTTTGCGTCTGTCTGATAAGCTGGCCGCCGCTTTGGGGCAGACGGGGTTGAACATTATCGGCCGTATCTGCGGTATGATCTTGTCGGCTTTGGGCATCGAGTTTATATATACTTCCCTGAAAGCGATGTTCCCCGCTTGGATCGGATAGAAGGCGTTAATCCGTAAAACGATAGATTTTATTATCATTGAAATGATGTTTTCCTATGACGCCGGCAACAATGACCAGCACGCCGAGCGCTTGTAACTTTTCTTTCGAGTTCATTTTTTTGCGCCCTAAATAAAAAGCGATAAGGTAAATAAGGATAAACAGGTACAATATATCAGTCTCTTTTAGTTCTCCATTCATATAATATCTGAAGTAAAAAGAAAGCTGCCGTCATATAAAAAGAATACATTATTCCTTTATCAAACTCGCTTAATTCTTTTGATCCGGAATGATAAACGTAACGTTTTTGATCCGTTTCTAAAAAGCGGTTGATCTTTTTGATTTCATCGTCAGCATCTTCTTTGAACGTAAAATCGTAAGGAAAAACCTGTTCCTGATCTTTGGAATGAAAAACGATCTGATAAACATAATAAGACGAATAACGTCTGTGACGTTTGACTTCTCGGACTTTGGCATAATCAACATCTTTGAGATCGTATGTTTCAACAAATCGCAAATCGGTGTCGGCAATGGTCGATCTGGCGTAAGAACAAAGCAAAGTGTCTTTCCGGCAATCCAAAAGCACTTCTTTGTTTTCAAAAAAATAAAACCACCCCTCAACGATAAGAAGAGCCGCTAAAACATATTTGATGCGGGAAACGGCTTTTTGGCGATCTTCCTCCTTTTTACACAGAAACGTAATGCCGTAAGTAAAGGCGATGAGCACCACAGGAAACAAGATCAGAATAATAAAGAAAAAATGCATATCCGGTTTGTCCTATTTTTTGGCTCGCGGGTGAGCGTGGGTATAGACTTCCATCATTCTGTCGGCGTCCAGTCCCGTATAACGTTGTGTCGTTGACAACGAAGCGTGACCGAGCAATTCTTGAATTGTACGCAAATCTCCGCCTTCGCACAACAAGTGCGTGGCAAAACTGTGCCTTAACGCGTGCGGCGTTGCCGTTTCGGGCAAGCCCAGCATATCACGGATTTTGCGCATTTGTCGCTGCATAACGCCGGGGTTGACCCGTTCGCCGCGCGCACCGATGAACAAAGGAGAATTGTCCGGCGCACCGTCCGGGCGTTCTTTTAAATAGGCGTTGATCATTTCCCGGACAATCGGCAAAACCGGAACGACGCGTTCTTTTTGCCCTTTACCCAGAATAGTCATGACGTCGGATCCGGGGCGGTCTTTGACGTCCAAAGACAACGCTTCGCCGATACGCAGGCCGCAGCCGTACAGCAAAGTGACAAAAGCCATATCCCGTTTTTTCAGCCATGAAGCTTCCTGCAGTTCTCCGGCCGTTTTGATGACGTTAAACGCCTGTTCTCTTGTCAGCGGTTTAGGCAAAGCTTTGGGAACCGAAGGCGAATGAATAACGTTGACAGCCGGATTGGACAGCAGGGCGTTGCGTTCTAAAAACTTAAAAAAGTTGCGCAGAGTCGACATGTTGCGCGCCAAAGACGTCCGACCGATTCCTTCCTGCGTTCTGGCGGCAAGGTAAGCGCGGAAATCGGTGACTTCCATTTTTGCCAATATGTCAAAAGACGGCGTTTTTGCGGTATAGTCCTGCAAAAAGTTCAAAAAAGTCGCCAAGTCCCGTCCGTATGCCGCCGCCGTATGTCCCGAACAGCGCTTTTCGGTTTTCAACCAGCGCTGCCATTCTTCGATTGCCGTTTTCAGCCGCCCGTCGGCGGCATAGTTGATAACAACGTTTTGAGGTTCGTATAAATGCGCCATAAGCATTCTCCGGAATTATAAATTTTTTATCAGATAAACGGCCAGACTGTCGTCTACACGAACAGTTGTTCCTTTTTGAACGGGCTTTGCGTCATAATGCAGTCCCGTTGCGTCCGGAATATAGTTCATTTTGACATATAATCTTTGTGCCGCTCCGTAATCTTCGGACAATCCCACTCCGATGCCGATTTGTGCATACCCCGATTTTTTGGCAACGGATTCAATGCGTTTCAACAATTTCCGACCGATCCCCCGTTTTCTGAAACGGGGAACGACATTGAAATCGACAATTTCGGGAATATTGTTTCGCGCAAAGTTTTCATAGTCGGAAACGTATTTCAGCGTCACGTATCCGACAATTTTCTCATCGCTGCAGGCAAGCAGAACATACCTGTTTTTTTCCGAATGTTCTTTGAGGTATTTTTTAAACAAGTCAAATCTGTCGCTTAAATAAGTGTCTTTAAAGCTTTCTTGAAAAAGGGCAAGCTCATTGCGGGAAAGTTCTTTTAATCTGATGCCTGTCAGGCCGAGTTGTTTCATTTTAAACCTTTTATATGAAAAAAATCCGGAGAATTTCTTCTCCGGATTATAGCCGTCAAACTTTAAAAAAGCGTGACCGATTACAGGATCGACTGACCTGTCTTTGCCCAGTCTTCGGCGAAAGTCTTCAGACCGGAATCCGTCAACGGATGATGATAAAGTTGGCGAATGACTTTCGGAGGAGCCGTAATTACGTCCGCGCCGATCTTGCCGGCGTTGATGACGTGTTCCGGGCTGCGGACGGAAGCGACCAGAATCTGCGTTTTGAAGTTGTCATAGTTGTCATAAACCATGCGGATATCTTCAATCAACTGCATACCGTTAACGCCCAGATCGTCCAAACGGCCGACGAACGGAGAAACGAACGTCGCACCGGCTTTGGCAGCCAGAATCGCCTGACCGCAGGTAAAGCACAGCGTCACGTTGACCATCGTGCCTTCGGCGGACAAAGCGCGGCAGACCTTCAACCCGTCCTGTGTCAGGGGGACTTTGATCGTGACGTTGCGCGCGATTTTGCGCAACACTTCGGCTTCTTTCATCATCGTGTCGTAATCCAGCGCCGTGACTTCCGCGGAAACGGGACCGGGAACGACTTTGCAGACTTCCGCGATCAGTTCTTTGAAATCCATGCCCTGTTTGGCGGCCAAAGACGGATTTGTCGTAACGCCGTCAACCATGCCGGTCGTCGCCAATTCTTTGATTTCGTTTAAATCGGCTGTATCAATAAAAAATTTCATTTGAGTATCTCACCCTAAAGTTAGTAGATTGAAACTAAGCATTGAGTGTAAGGAAATGTCGGACAAGAATCAATCAAATAAAAAACGTTTGCAGGTTTTGCTGCCGCTGCCTTTGGCCGGCGCGTTTGATTATGCCTGTCCCGAAAATATTTCCGCACCGCCCGGCAGCTTTGTCCGCGTTCCGTTTGGTGCGCGTGCAATGACCGGAGTCGTTTGGGAATCGGCGGCGGAATCAAAAATAGAAGAGTCAAAGTTAAAAGATATCCGCGGCGTCTGCGATCTGCCGGTTTTAAGCCCTTCAAACCGGAAATTGATCGACTGGGTGGCCGGATATACGCTTTCGGCGCCGGGTGCAGTGCTGAAAATGGCGATGAGTATCGACGACGTTTTTCAGGGAATCGGGGAAACGGACGGATATGTTGCCGCGGACACGGCTGAAAAAATTCGTTTGACGGCCGCGCGGCGGAAAGTGCTGGACGCCGTAACGGATATGCCGCGCTCGGCCGCCGAAATTGCCAGACTGGCCGGCGTGTCGCCGTCTGTTGTTAAAGGGCTGGCCGACGCGGGAATGCTGCGGCGCGAAAAAATAAAACCGGTGTCTTTTGATATACCCCGGACTGACGGCGCGGGGGTAAATCTGTCCGGCCGGCAGGCCGACGCGGCCGAAGTATTGTCCGATTCGGTCGGAAAAGGGTTTTCCGTAACGGTTTTAAACGGCGTGACGGGATCCGGAAAAACGGAAGTCTACTTTGATATGATTGCCGCGGCGTTAAAGCAGGGGAAGCAGGCTTTGGTTTTGCTGCCGGAAATCGGATTGACGGGGCAGTGGCTGGAACGTTTTAAACGTCGGTTCGGAGTATTGCCGGCTTTATGGCATTCGGATCTGTCCGCCAGAGTGCGCCGTGAAACGTGGAAGGCCGTTTTAAACGGCGAAGTCCGTGTTTTGGCCGGCGCGCGTTCCGCTTTGTTCCTGCCTTTTTCCGAACTGGGCGCGATCATCGTTGATGAAGAACACGACGCGTCTTATAAACAGGAGGACGGCGTGATTTATCAGGCTCGCGACATGGCCGTTGTCCGCGCAAAGATCGAAAACATACCGATTGTGCTGTCGTCGGCAACGCCGTCTTTGGAAACCAGAATCAACGTAAGGGCCGGAAAATACAAAGAAGTCGTTCTGCCTGATCGCTTCGGGGCGGCTGTCATGCCGCGGATCGATTTGATCGATATGCGCCTTTTTCCCCCGGAAAACAAAGCGGAACTTAAAAGTTTTTTATCGCCTGTTTTGCTCAATGAAATCGGGCGGACTTTGGAACGCGGCGAACAGGCGCTTTTGTTTTTGAACAGGCGGGGGTACGCTCCGCTGGTTTTATGCCGCAAGTGCGGACATCGTTTTCAATGTCCGAACTGTTCGGCATGGCTGGTTGAACACAGAAACGGCCGGCGTCTGGAATGTCACCACTGCGGTTACCATATTCCCGTGCCGCAGGCTTGTCCCGTTTGCGGCGAAGAAGGAGAGCTGGCCTCGTGCGGGCCGGGCGTGGAACGGATCAGCGAAGAAACGGCCGTCCGTTTCCCACAGGCGCGGCAGTTGGTCGTTTCCGGCGATTTAAATGCGACGGCGGCACAAATGGCGGAACTGATGCGTCAAATCCATGATCATGAAGTCGACGTCATTATCGGAACGCAGATTTTGACAAAAGGGCACCATTTCCCGGATTTGACTTTGGTCGGCGTCGTCGATGCGGATCTGGGGCTGGCCGGCGGAGATTTAAGGGCGGGGGAAAGAACGTTTCAAATGCTGCACCAGGTGGCCGGACGTGCCGGGCGCACAGATAAAAACGGGCAGGTGTTTTTGCAGACTTTTGATCCCGAAAATCAAATTATGCAGGCGTTGAAAACGGGAAACGCCGATGATTTTCTGGAAGCTGAAATTCAGTCGCGCGAATTATTGAAAATGCCTCCGTTCGGTCGCCTGGCCGGTATAATTGTCAGCAGTCCGTCGCAGGAATATGCGCAGAAAGCCGCCGTTCTGCTGGGCAGATGCGCGCCGCAGGGCGACGGCGTGCGCGTACTGGGGCCGACGCCGGCGCCGCTGTCTTTGCTGCGCGGAAAATACCGATACCGCCTGCTGCTGCAAACGGGGCGGCGGATTAAAATCCAGAACGTTTTGCAAAGTTGGCTTTCCCGGCTGTCTTTGCCGTCTTCGGTCCGGGTGCAGACGGATATTGACCCGTACAGCTTTTTTTAAAAAAAGCTGTACGTCCTATAGGGAAATCCACTATAGTAAGTTGTGTTTTTCTTAATCGGAGCGGATCGTGAATACAAAAGCCGGAAAACTGTACAGAAAGCGTCGCTTTTCTGCCTTTAAAGACAAGTCGTCCGTTCCCGTTTTCGCCGCGATTGATCTGGGAACGACGAACTGCCGGCTGTTGATTGCCACGCCGACCCCGACGGGATTCGCGGTTAAGGAAACGTTTTCCAGAATTACGCGGCTGGGCGAAGGATTGATCAGCAACGGCATTTTGTCCGAACGCGCGATTAAAAGAACGATTTTCGCGTTGAAATTATGCGTTAAAAAACTGGAAAAATACAAAATGGTCAAGGCGCGATTTGTCGCGACGGAAGCTTGCCGCAGGGCTAAAAACGGGGCGGAATTTATCGCGCGGGTCAAAAAGGAAACGGGGTTGAACCTGGAAATTATTTCTTTTGAAGAAGAATGCCGTTTGGGCGTCGCCGGGTGTGTTCCGCTGATTAACCGCAATATCCGTCATGCGCTGGTGTTTGATATCGGCGGCGGATCGACCGAGGTTTCCTGGGCAAAAATAGACGAAAACAATCAGGCCGGCATTGAAGGCGTGCTGTCTTTTCCTTTAGGCGTCATCACCGTGTCGGAGGCCTTTACCGGCAAAGGATTGTCATCGGCGGCTTACAGAGCGGTCGTAAAAAAAGTTTTGTCTTATCTGCAGCCGTTTGAAGACCGCTTCGGGATTTTGAAAGTCATTGAACAGGGCGACGTTCAAATGATTGCTATGTCGGGCACGGTAACGACGATCGGCGCTTTTCATTTGGGGTTGCCCGTTTATAACCGCGCTGTCGTCGACGGTCTGGCGTTAAGTTATGAAGACTTGGGGCGGGCAAAAAGAAAGCTGGAAAAACTGCCTTATGCCGAAAAAGAGGCGCATCCGTGCATCGGTCCGCAACGGGCGGATTTGTCTTTGCCGGGATGCGCGATTTTGCAGGGCATTTGCGAAATGTGGCCGATCGGAGAAGTCACGATTGCCGATCGCGGATTGCGGGAAGGCATTGTTCTTGATTTGATACGCAGAGAAAATGCGGGAACGGGCAGAAAATGAAAAAACCGACAACTCATATGTTAAAAACGCACGTTAAAACGGCCAAGAAAAGATCTTCCGCGTCAACTCAGTGGTTGCAACGCCAGTTAAACGATCCGTATGTCGCCATGGCAAAACAGGAAGGCTATCGCGCCAGATCGGCTTTTAAACTGATCGAACTGGACGATAAGTTTCATTTTCTAAAGCCGGGAAAAAGAGTCGTCGATTTGGGGGCGGCACCGGGCGGGTGGACGCAGATCGCCGTTCAAAGGGTAAAATCTTCACAAGAAAATCCGTTGGTTGTCGGATTGGATTTGTTGGAAATGGCTCCGATCGCGGGGGCGAAAACGACTCAGTTGGATTTTTTGGACGATACGGCTCCCGATGTGTTAAAGGAAATGTTGGGCGGGCATAAAGCCGATGTCGTTTTGAGCGATATGGCTCCGAATACCACGGGCATGAAAGATATTGACCACTTGCGGATTATGGGGTTGTTGGAAACGGCCTACGCTTTTGCGTGCGAGATTCTCAATCCGGACGGCGTTTTTGTCGCAAAGATCTTTCAGGGCGGGACGGAACAAAACCTGTTAAACGAAATGAAAAAACGCTTTAAAACCGTCAAGCACGCCAAGCCGCCCGCCAGCCGTAAGGAATCTTCCGAATTTTATGTCGTGGCAACGGGATTTAAAGGCGAATAATGAAAGACTCTGCCAGAATACAAACCGCGATAGAAATTTTGGATCTGCTGTTTGAGTTTCGTCAACCGGCGGATAACGCGATCAATACGTATTTCCGGACTCACCGCTATATCGGTGGAACGGACAGACGCGTGATTTCCGATCTTGTCTGGCGGACGTTGAGATGTTACGGCCGCTTGTCCTCTTTAAGCGCGGAAAAATTAACGGGCAGGGCGGCCGTGATGATGCTTCTTTCTTATGAAAAGCAAGATATTGAAACGTTGTTTGACGGACAAAAGTATGCTCCGGCGCAACCGGAGGCCAAAGAAAAGGCTTTTCTGAAAACTTTGCCGCCGGTTTTTCCTTCGGCCGAACTGGAATGCCCCGACTGGCTGAAGAATAAGATCTCTCCTCGCGATATTGTCGCCATGAGTAACGAGGCTCCTTTCGATTTGCGCGTCAATACGTTGAAGACCGATAGGGAACAGGTACTGGAACTGTTGACTCAATCGGGGATTAAAGCCGAAAAGACGCCTTTTGCCCCCAACGGAATCAGAATTAAGGAACGGGTCAATCTTTCTTCAATGCCGCTTTACCGGGACGGCTTGATCGAAGTGCAGGACGAAGGCTCTCAAATCGTATCTTTGCTGACGCAGGCAAAAGCCGGACAGACCGTGATCGACTGGTGCGCGGGCGCGGGCGGCAAAACGCTGGCCATGTCTGCGATGATGCGGGCGAAGGGAACGATTTACGCCGTTGACAACGACCCGAAACGCATGCGTGATCTGCCGGACAGAGCCTGCCGGGCGGCGGCAAATAACGTGATTGTTCTGAACGATTATAACAACTTAAAAATGTACGATCTGGTTTTGGTTGACGCGCCGTGCACGGGATCGGGCACATGGCGGCGCAGTGTTGACGCCAAGTGGCGCATGACGCCGCAACAGTCGGCCGGTATTATAAAAACGCAGCGGGAAATTTTGGATAAAGCCTGCCGCTTTGTGAAAAAAGGCGGAAAGCTGTTTTATATTACGTGTTCTTTGGATCCTGCGGAAAATGAAAATCAGGTACGGGCGTTTTTGCAAAGCCATAACGATTTTAAATTGGAAGACCTTTCACCGGTTTTGGAAAATCTGACAGGTCAAAAACGAACGGACAAAACGGTGCGTTTAAACCCCTCTGTTTTTCAGACGGACGGATTCTTCGCCGCTTCGTTTATAAAGAAATAAGGATATTTGGCGACCGAACCCTTTCGGGTTCCAATCGGGCAGCTCAAAACCAAATAAAAACCCCCTGCAAAAAATTCGCAGAGGGTTTTTATTTGGTGAGCGTGCCGGGATTCGAACCCGGGGCCACTTGATTAAAAGTCAAGTGCTCTACCGGCTGAGCTACACGCCCTTAACAGAACGACAACATATAGACCTATCGGTCTGAGGTCAATAGTTTTTTTTCTTTTTTTGAAAAAAATTATGCCGTCAGTTCGGCAAGGGCGTTTTCCGTCGTTTCATTCCACGTTTTAAAAACGTCTATGTTGGCTTTATAAGCAAAAGAAGCCGTCATCATATTGACGGTTTCTTCTATAAAAACATCTTCGCTGGCGGTAAAAGCCGTTGACTGAACGCCGATGGCCTGAACGCCGTTGATCGGCGCAACGCCGCTTTGTTCCTGTTGCTCGGGAACACTGAAAGCATTAATAATTTTATCCGCGCTTTTTTCAAAGCGGATTTGAGCCGACTGTATTCCAGATAAAGCTGCACGCGTAATCATCATGCCGATATCCTCCGCTTATCCGAATCCCTGCGTTTTCTTTTTCAAGGGATCTTCGGATTGTTCGATCGTGCGTTCGTATGTTTCAATACGTTTTTCCACTTCCTGAACAGAAATGAAAGGAATGTATTTTTCCTGAAACTGCAGCTGAATTTCTGTGGACATTTCGCCGTTCAATGCCGAATAAGGAATGGAAACAGAAGTTTCCTGAGAATCCTGTTTGGGAACAAAAACCGGAGAATCGTCCCCGCCCGGTAAATATTGCTCTGTCGCGGATCCGATGTTTGTCGAGTCGTTAACGGCGGAAATAGAAGCGCTTACCGACGCCGGCGATGCCGCGCGGACGCCGTTCAGCTTGACTACCGAGGTCGTGTGCCCTACTGGCGCACCTGATGTGACCTTTGCAGATGACATTTCTATCCACCTTTAAAAGACTTCATTTTCCTTTAAAAATCTTCTCACGTTTTGTTAACTTTGTCAATGAAAATAGAAGGAACCGCGCCATAAATACGTTGATAAAACAAAAGAAATCATGCTCGTTTATTTTAATCCGCAACGCAGCAGCAGTTCATCATTATTTATGATGGTATTGACAGCTCCCGCGGCGGCAATGGCGCCTTGATCCAGAATGACGGCATTCTGACAGATTTTCTGCGCCAAAAACAGATCGTGGGTCGCAATAATGCAAGTCTGCGGCAGCGAATTTAAAATCTCGGCAAATTCGCGCTTTCCGCGGGGATCCAGCTGACTGGTCGGTTCGTCCAGCAGCAAAATATCCGGATGTAACGCCAATACGCCGGCCAGCGCGGCGCGTTTCTTTTCTCCGCCGGATAGTTCTCGGCAAGGAACGTCTTTTAAGTGAGAAATGCGGAATTGTTTTAAAACGGCCGTCATTTCCGTCTCGATTTCCTCTGCGTTTAAGCCGGCGTTGATTAAACCGAAACGAATGTCGTCGGCAACTGTCGGCATGAACAGCTGGTCGTCCGCATTTTGAAAAATAAATCCCGTGCGTCCCGTTAATCCGGCGATGTTTCCGGTGTCGGGGCGGATCAGTCCGGCCAGAACGGCCAGCAGAGTTGATTTACCTGCGCCGTTGGCTCCCAACAGTGCGGTTTTTGCACCGGACTGCAATGTCAAAGAAATATCGGACAACGCTTTGCGTCCCGTCGGATAAGTCAGACAAATTCCCTGCAGCGTAATCATGACAGTCCTTTCCTGAGCAGCAAGCAGCAAAAAACGGCGGCCAGAGAAACGGCGATATCTTTAAAGCCGATACGGGCCGAAGGGAAAGAAGCCGTCTGTAAATTAAAGTTTCGGCAGGTCATTGCCTGATGTATTCCGTCGGCGCGGTCCAGACAGCGCAGCAGTAAATTTCCCGCCAGATATTTCCATTCCGCGATTTTGGGAATATGGCGACGCGAACGCAGCTGAAAAGCCCGCTTCAAGTTAACGGCTTCATATGAAATCAGATCCAGATATCTGCAGATGAAAAATAATTGAAATATAAAAAAACGCGGACATTTTAAAGTGTTAAAAACAGCCAGAACGTCTTCTATGCGGGTAACGGAGGCAAAAATTAAGGCCGTCAGGCAGCAGGCCGCGGCTTTCAGCAGCAGAACCGCCGTAAAGACAGGCGGCGCAAAAAACAAGTTGCCCGCGGCCAGACAGAAAACAGGCGTCATGGCCGGAACGAACAAACGGGCGGGGATTCTGATTTTAATCAGGGACACCGCGGGGAAAAAGGCAAAAACGCAGGCCGCCGTCAGCGCGTCCGGCGGCAGCCCGGCGGCGGCAATCAGGTATGACACGGTAAAAACCAGCTTGGAAAAAGGGGAAATCAAGCTGACTGCGCCTTTTTTCTGCCGGTTATTCTGATCAGTGCAAAGATGAATACCGCCGTGATGACAACGCCGGCAATACCGGCCAAAGCCGTACTGTCCGCAATATTGTAGTCCGCAAAAACGGCTTGCAGTGAAGCCGGTAGTTCAAAAGATTCTCCGGCCGTTTTTAAAATGCTCCATTCCAAACCGTCCGGCAGTTCAGAAGCCGTCAAAGACAATGCGCCGCCGATTATTAACGCGGCCAGCCCCAATCCGAAGCAGGCTTGCGGTTCGGCGTCGCGGCCGTTTTCCGCAAACAATTCGGGACGGTATTGATATAAAAAAGCCAGAATTAATCCCGTAGTAATTCCTTCAACCAGTCCGATTGCCAGATGAATCGGCAGCATCAGGGCGGCAAAAACGCTGAAAGGCAGCTGCGTTACGCCGGAAAGAAACGTTTCCGCGACAACACCGAAAGCGCCCAGTTCGACGCCGGCCAGAGCGGATAAAATACTGGCCGTCATCAGTCTTTTTTTGTTAAATCCTTTGGCTGTCAGCGGCTTGAAAATCAACGGATAGGCAATAAAGCAGGCAAAGAAAGCCATATTGAAAACGTTGCAGCCGTAAGCCAGCAGCCCGCCGTCGGCAAATAAAAGCGCCTGCAGCAGCAGGATTGCCGCCATTACCGTAAAAGCGCGGAAAGGTTTAAGAAGCACGGTCAACAGCAGCGCGCCGCCCAAATGGCCGCTGGATCCCGTTGCGGGAATGGTAAAATTAATCATCTGGGCGGCGAAAACGAACGCTCCCAGAACGCCGGCCAAAGAGGCCGTCCCGTTGTCGTTTTCGCGGCGTATGCAATACAGAGAATATCCTAAAATTCCGGTCGAAACGACTGTCATGACGCCGCCGACGGCGGGGGAAACCAAAGCGTCTGCCATATGCATGATTTATTCTCCTTTTCTGGATTTTGAAGCCGTGCTTTGCATGACGATCGGCACAACGCGAACGGCTTTTTCGGGCAAAGGACACGCCGCAACACAAGCACCGCAACCGATGCAGTACTGTGCGGATAAAACGGCTTTTCGTTTGCCGTCAATCTCTTTGATTTCAACCGCTCCTCTGGGGCATTTTCTGACGCATGATCCGCAACCGGCACATTTGTCTTTGAAAAATTGAGCCATTGCAATCCGGCGTTTTTGCTTTTCCGCCAAAGTCAATGATGCCAAAGCTCCTGTCGGACAAACATCGCAACAGGCGTGACAATCATATAAACAGTAGTCTTTGCCGTATTCCAGATGAACCGTCGAGTATTCTTTTGATTTCGGGCGCAAAACTTTTCCTTTGCAAACCGAAACACATAATTGGCAATTCGTACATTTCGCCGCAAATTCTTGCGGTGTCGAAGCTCCCGGAGGGCAAATCGGACGAAGGGCCTGAGAGTCTGTTTCTTCGGCATTGATATGATTGGCAAAGACAACTCCCGCTCCGACTGCCGCCGCCGTTGTAAACGTTCCTGTTAAAAATCCGCGGCGGGACAAGTCCGTCTTTTGCGGTAGGGCTTCTTTTTTCTTAAAACCGACCGCCTGAACCGGACAAAAGGCGGTACACTTTAAACAGCGCACGCAACGTTCGTTGTCCAAAGTTTTTTCAGCGGGATTGATGCAACCGGACGGACAGACGGAAACGCATTTCCCGCATTTAACGCACTTATCTGACAGGCGCATTTTAAACGGACTGATTTTGGCGCACAGTCCCAAGATCGTTCCGACAGGGCAGACGGAGGTGCAAAAAACACGTTTTTTCCAAACGGACAGCAATACGATCAGGGCAAAGATTATGCTGCCGGCAACGTAATGCGGGTTTTTGAAAAAAGCAGCGATACGTCCGAAATTGGAATACGGGTCAAGCCATGCGGCGGCGGTAATGCTGCCGACCCCGGCTGCAGCCAAAACAAAGCCCGCAATGGCGTACCGCAGCTTTGCCCGGTTCGCGTCCGGTTTTGATTTGCGCCGTGCCGCAAAAGCGATTATGTCCTGCAGAATGCCGAAGGGGCAAATGACGGAACAATAGAATCGGCCGAACAAAACCGTTAAGAGCAAAATAACGCCCGTAACGATAAAGGCTTTTCTGTCAAAAGCGGCAAGCAGCTGGCCTTTGACCGACGGAGCAAATTCCTGAAATCCGGCAAACGTCAGACAGACGGCCGCGAAAATAATGCCGGCCGCTGCCAGACGCAGCAGATAAGGCAGGGGAAGTTTTTTCTTTTTCATTTTTTATGCCTGTGAAGTTTCTTTATATAATGCCGCAATTTCTTTCAGTTTTTCGCGAATGGGCAGATGCTGCGGGCAGTGTTGTTCGCACAGACCGCATTCAATGCACTTGTCCGGCGTGTTTCCCGTCGGCGTCGCCAGCTTGTAATTACGTGTAAAGACAAGACCTTTTCTGCCTTCGTCCGTTGTCTTATAAGTATTGTATGCCGCAAACATCGCCGAAATGGGAATCCCCATCGGACAGTCTTTACAGTAATCGCAGCCCGTGCAGGGAATGGCTCCCGCGGACATGTAAATCTGACGGGCGCGTTCCAGCGTTTCACGTTCTTTGTCCGTCAAAGGGCGGAAATCCGTCAGGGCGTTGATATTGTCTTTTAAATGATCCATGACGTTCATGCCGCTTAAAACGGTCAGGACGTTCGGCAGCGAAGCGACATACCGTAATCCCCATGCCGCCGCTGTTGCGTTCGGATCCGCCGTTTTTAACACTTTTACGGCATTTTCGTTCAACACGGCCAGATTGCCGCCGCGCAGAGGTTCCATGACAATGACGGGCAGATTGTGCTGTACGGCCAGCTCATATTGACGTTTGGCATTTTGCAAAGTCCAGTCAACATAGTTGATCTGCAGCTGAACAAAATCCCATTTGTGATTATTCAGGATTTTTTCCAAAACGTCCGGCGTATCGTGAAAGGAAAATCCCAGATTTTTAATTTTTCCTTCTTCTTTTTTCTTTAACAGCCTGCCGTAAACGTCATGTTTGACGGCGTTAGCATAACGAGCTTCGTCCAAAGAATGAACAAGATAATAGTCAAAGTAGTCTGTCTGACATTTTTTAAGCTGTTCGTCAAAAATACGGTCAACGTCGTCAGGCGATTCGATCAGCCATGTCGGACATTTGTCGGCCAGATAAAAACTGTCGCGCGGATATTTTTTTAATAAGGCGCCGGTCGCCGTTTCCGATTTTCCGCCCAGATAAGGCCAGGCCGTGTCGAAATAATTCACACCGTGACGGACGGCATAATCGAACAGCTCTCCGGTTAATTCCATATCGACTTCGCCATTTTTCATCGGCAGACGCATACACCCGAATCCCAGCAGAGAAATCTGCTTTTGATTATGATTGCGCGTCGTTACGTTGCGCTCCTGCGCCGCGGCCGGCAAGGACGGCAGTGTTCCGATGACGGCTGCCGCGGCGGCAAGCGTCGCGTTTGTTTTTAAAAATTCACGTCTGTCCATTGAATTACCCCCCTTTTGATCAGTTCACTGTATAATTTTCGGAGTCTAAATCTTAAGGTTAACTTTAAGTCAATACATTTTTATTGAATTTTCGTATTTTTCGGCTAGCGTATCCCTTGTTGCGGAGAAAAATAAAATGTGTCTGGTTTTTGAAGCGGTCAAAAATAACGATCTGAAAACGTTGAAAGAAGCTCTGAAACACGATAATTCCGATGAAGATTTAAGGGGCGCTTTGCGTAACGCTGCCGAACTAGGGCTTTTACCTTTGGTCAAATGCCTGGTGCGGGCGGGCGTTCGCGATGATTGGGCGGTTGTGGCGGCCGCTTCGTTTGCTTCCGTAAAGGTCGTGCGGTATTTATGCCGTTGCTGCGGCGGGAATTTAAACGCGGCGTTGATCGGGGCTGCGGCGCACGGACGCGCCGAAAACGCGCGCTTTTTATTGACCGCCGGCGCGGAAACGTTTGACGAGGCTTTGGCCGACGCGGTTCTGAGAGGATACGACGATATCGCAAAATTGCTGTTAAAACGCGGTGCGGATCCTTTCGCGCCGGTTTACGGCGGCAGGACGGCGGCGCAGATGGCTGCCGGGCGGGCGGACAAAACGCTGCTTTCATTGTTTGAACAAAAGAAAAAAACAGAATAAAAAATATCTGATCGGGCTATTGAAATTAAAAAGATTATTTTATAACTTGATTAATATCTTTCCGAATGAAAGCAGATAAATGCTTAGAATTGAAGAATTATTGACCGCTTTGTGGGATCAGGATTTTCAAACGTTGTCTGATCCTGAAATCGTTTTGCTGTTGTATGCGGTTTTATTTGTCATACTTGTTTTGGAAAACGGATTCCTGCCGGCGACGTTTTTGCCGGGCGACAGTCTGTTGCTGCTGACGGGGACTCTGGCGGCCCATGATATTATTGACTTTTGGAAAATTCTGGGGGTTTTGACGCTGGGGGCTTCGATCGGGTCGGAACTGGGATATCTGCAAGGAAAATGGTTAAGCGAAACAAAAACCGTTAAGCGCTGGCTGTCGCATATTCCCCGGAAATACCATAACAGAACCAGAGTAATGCTGCATAAATACGGTATACTGGCCTTACTGATGGCCAGATTTACGGCTTTTGTCCGCACGATGATGCCGTTGTTTATCGGTGTTTCCGGAATGGAACGCCGGCAGTTCCATGTTGTTAACTGGATCAGCGGCTTTTTGTGGGTCGGTTTGCTGGTGTCGTTAAGCTATTCTTTAAGCCATACGGAGTTTTTTCAGCGTTATCAAAGCGCGGTTATGACGATTTTAACGGTGATCCCCGTGGTTCTGCTGGCTTTCGGACTGTTGACTTCCGTTTATTTTATCTGGAAAAGCCGGCAGGAACGAAATGCTTGATTTAAATTCCGGCAGCCGTATTATTCGGGAATTTTCCGAAGAAAGCCTGATGGAATACGTCCGCTGTCTGACCGCCGGAGAAATAAAGACCATCATTATTTTGGGACGCGTCCGCAGCGGTAAAACGACAAAGCTGCTGAAATTGATCGACTGTATTTCCGATTTGGGATTGCATGTCGGCGGTATCTGCCAGCCAGAAAACGACGGCGTTTATTTTGCGCGGGATCTTGAAACGACGGAATGCCGCTGGATTGCCAGACGGGAAAATGATTCTGTGTTTTTTAATCCGGACACTTTTGATTGGGCGGCGCAAAAAATTATTCATGCCAGAAAAAGCGGCGACGTTTTGGCCGTTGATGAAATCGGCCGACTGGAAAGTCTGGGGAAGGGACACCTTTCCGCAGTGCTGCGTCCCGTAAAAGATGAGAAGATCCGCCTGCGTCTGCTGGCCGTCAGAGATGACGTGCTGAGCGACGTCTGCCGTTTTCTGCCGCCGGTTGACGGAGTGGTGCGCGTGTGAAAATGAGGGCGGAAAAGTAAAAAAAAGCTTAAAAATCAAAGAATTTAAGAAAAAGTTCCGTCATTGTTTTTGTCAATATTTTTGGAAAATTTGTTTCCGGTCGCCGGATCGTTCTGACTGTCCGGCGCAGCAATCTTTTTAAGGGCTGAGGTTTTCGAGTCGGTTTTTATATGTTTGACAAAATGTCGTCCGATCACCCTGCGGTCATAAATGAAAACAAAGCCGTACAAAGGCGGAAACGCAGACTTTTTATATAGTGTGCGCCCGGATATTCATGAAGACGGAAAAAACGCTTTTTTAGGTTTTTAGCCAAAAAAAACAACGGATTTTTTTCTTTTTCGCTTTTTTGCGGAATCGATTCTTTTAAAAAAATCTATGAAAAAACAATGTGTTTTTTTTCGTAAAACCTTTCGCCGGACGGCCCGTTCGTTTATCGTCCGGACGTCTGCGGGACAGGGAAGGTTTTCAGGGCCGAGGAAATAAAAAAACATAGAGAAAAGACGTATCTCTTTGATGTAAAAAGCAAAAAAAGGACATATCGGAAAATCTGCCTTTCCGTGTGCCGGGTTAGCCGGAAAAGTTTCCGAAAAAATAATTTTTTTCTAAAAAAAGTGTGGCAAAAGCCAAAAAAGTATCATATTATTCTTAATAACGCAGAATTTAACAATTCATAATCATGGGGTCACAAATGGCTATTTTAAATGAGTACGAACTGCACCGTTTGGCTGTTATGGCAGGCATTGACAGCCACGCAACGATTGAAAACAAACAATCGCTGCTGATTGCTTTGGACGTTTTAAAACCGCAGGGAAACTTGTCTGATCAGGAATATGCCCGGGAAATCAGCAACACGCTGAACAAGGCGATGGACGATCAGTATGCTTCCGCTTTGGGCCCTGTCTGCGTGATGCGCAAGGACCGCGAAAAAGAAGTCGAATTCGTCGTTCCGGCGGGAAAGGAAAACGAACAGCTGAGCTGGTCCGTGCAGGAAGAAAACGGAAACCGCCAGACCGGCGTTGTCAACATGGCCGACACGCGGCTGAAATACGATGACGAAGGCAAACCGATGATCCGTGAAATCAACGGCGTTAAGTATGAAAAACGCACGTTTACGATGCCCGCGGATTTTGATATCGGCTATCATCGTCTGGAAATGGAAATTCCCGGCCAGCCCAAAGCGTCGACCCGTATGATTTATGCTCCGACAAAATGTTATGATCCGATCGATATCAAAAACGGCGGAAAAGCATGGGGGGTTCCCGTTCAGTTATATGAACAGCGTTCCGATGAAAACCAGGGAATCGGCGATTTTTCGGATTTGGCGGAAATTGCCGACACGGTCGGAAAAAGCGGCGCCGGCATTTTGGGGGTCAACCCGCTGCATGCGATGTTCCCCGAAGCCGCGGAAGAAGCTTCTCCGTATTCTCCGGCCAGCCGGACATATTTCAACCATGTTTATCTGGACGTGACGGCCGTTCCCGAATTTGAACAAAGCAAAGAAGCGACGACTTTGTACGATTCCGCCGAATATACGGCAAAACGCCGCAAAGCTCAGGATTCTTCGGACGTTGATTATACGGCGGCTTTTGAATTAAAAACGCCGGTGTTGGAAAAATGTTACGACCAGTTTGTGAAAAACGGTTCCGCGGAACGCAAGGAAAAATTTGAAGCTTTTAAACGTGAAGGCGGCGAACGTCTGCAGGATTTCGCGGTGTTTCAGGCTTTGTGCGAACATTTTGCCAAAGAAGAACCGAAACTGACCGACTGGCGTGATTGGCCCAAAGAATATCAGGATTCCAAAACGTTGGAAGTAAAAGCGTTTGCCGAAGCCAATAAAGACCGTGTCGGTTTTTATACGTATCTGCAGTTTGAAACGTTGAACCAGATGGAAAACGTTCAGAAAATCTGCAAAGAAAGCGGTATGAAAATCGGTCTTTATACGGATATCGCCGTCGGTTCCGCTCCGTTCGGGTTTGAAGGCTGGGGCTGTAAGGATCTGTATATGAAAGCATCTGCCGGCGCGCCTGCGGACGTGTTGTCGCCGAACGGCCAAAACTGGGACGTTATGGGCTTTAAGCCGAAAGCGCTGAAAGATACGGCTTACGAACCCTTTATCGAAATGTTGCGCAACAACATGAAAACGGCGGGCTGCACCCGTTTGGATCATGTTCTGCAGCTGGCCCGTCTGTATATGATCCCGGAAGGAAAATCCGCGAAAGAAGGGGCTTTCGTTTATTACCCGGTTGATGATTTGATGGCGGTTGCCGCTTTGGAATCTCATCGTAACAAATGTATGCTGATCGGTGAAGATTTAGGCCAGTTGCCCCCCGGATTCCAGGATAAGCTGATGGATCACGGTATTTTGTCTTACCGCGTGATGCCGTTTGAACGCGAATGGGGATATCAGAACGGCGGAAATAATAACGCTTTCCGTCACCCTGAAGAATATCCGCAGTATTCGACGGCGGCCCCGTCTACGCATGATACGCCGTCTTTGGCCAGCCAGTGGACGGCCCGCGACGTTCATTTGAAAGATTATCTGGGCTATTATGAAAGCTCTGCTCAGCGTGATATGGAATTCCGTCAATATGAATCGCAGCGCTGCGCTTTGAACTGGGCCTTGAATGAAAAAGGCTGTTGGACGCGCGTCGGGGCTCAGCCCGTGACGGATCCCGCCCATGATACGCGTTCCTGTCCTGAAAAATACGAACAGGCCGTAGCGGATTATCTGGGGCAGTCACGTTCCGCAATGTTGTTGTTCCCGTTTTCGGATATGTTCCGTACCAATTATATGGGAAATATTCCCGGCACGCGCCAGCGTTCGGAATCTCAGGTTGGCGGAAAAGACAACAAAGTATTTGAACAGGGCGGTGCAAGCCGTATTCCGTGGAAAAACTGGCGTCCGAAAATGCACGTTAAAGTCAATGAAATCAAAGAAATTCCTGTATTCAGAGATATTTCCGGCATTTTAAACGGTTATCGTCAGGCAGGGAATGAAAATTCCAAAGTAAAAGATCCGCAAATTTCCGAATTCAAGCGTCCCGGACGCACGGAAACCAAACAGCGCGATTCCAAGCGTGTGGTTCGGTTGTACGAAAGTCTGGCTAACAGCGGATATTTTAAGACGTATGCTTATGATATCATTGCGGCGAAGTTTTCTGAAAAACGTAAACAGCGTGATATTCAAAAAACGGAGGAATTCAAAAAAGCTTATGAAGATCGCCGTGCCGCGATTGAAGCAAAAAAACGTCAATATCAGCAGAAACCTTCTATGCCAAAACAGGTTATGGTAAAAAAGGCGCTGAACGATAATTCAAGATAGTTGTTTGAAAAAGAGCCTCGTAAGAGGCTCTTTTTTGATGCAGAAATTTTTTATGTAAATTTTCTATAAAAAATTAGGTTTTTTATATACATTCTTTCCAGCTAAAGGTTTTGCTGCTTATCACGAACTGCTGGAAACGCTGTACGCACGGCGGCATAAACGTGCCGTTATCGCTGACCATAAAGAGGTTTCTTTCATAAGAGGGGGAACTTATCTGTAATATTCTGACGTCCAGTTTCAGCAGCAGATCCATATAAGGAACAACCGCGATTCCGAATCCCTGAGCGACCAATCCCGCGATAACCTGATCCTCTTGCGTTTCGTATGCTATGCGCGGTTCAACGCCGACGTGCTGAAACATCTGTTCCACTACGGAGCGTATACCGGAGCTTTTTTTAAAAAAAATCTGCGGATATGGCGCGGTCTCTTGAAGTTCCACGCTGTGTTTCGATGCAAGAGTGTGATCCTTCGGCACGATTAGAACAAGCTCCTGCTTTTGGACGGGAATAGCTGTAAAATTCTGCTTTTGTAAGGGTTCGGAGCAAAATACAAGATCAAATTCCCGCGCTGACAGACCTTCCAGCAAACTTTGGCTGACTCCGGTGTGGAAAATAAACTGAATGTTCGAATCAGGGGTTTTGCGCAGAAATTCCGCAGCCAACCTCGGTATAAACTCTACGCCGAGCGGTCGCAGAAAGCCTAAACGTATAACCCCATCGCCACGGGCGCTGCGCTGAAGTGATTCCACTCCGGCATCAAGCGTCGCAAGAGTGTGTTCGGCGCATATCAGAAATTCTTCGCCGAAACGGGTCAGCGTTGTTTTTCTGCCGGTTTTTTCAAATAGCGGAAGCTCAAGCTCCTTTTCAAGCTGAGAGATTGCATGGCTCAGGCTCGGCTGCGCAATGCACAGCTGTTTAGCAGCCTTCGTATATTGCTGCACTTTTGCCAAAGTAACAAAATACCGTAGATAAAACAGATTCATACTGAAAACTCCTTGCTTCTTCCGATATAACACGATGAATAGTTTTTATCTATATTTTTTGAAAAATTATTCATTTGCTAATGTATAAGAATGATGTAAAAAACTTTTTTGTAAATGACCGCTGCGGCGGATCTTGCAAGGAGAAACGTACAATGGAAGAAAAACGTGTCGAAGAGGCGAAAAAAGTTTTACGGGGAGAAGTGGTTCTTATGTTGGCTGTTGTTATAAACAGCTTTGGCGTTGTCCTGATGCTGTATTCCGGTTCGGGTATATCGGCGATTTCAAGTGTCCCCTTTGCCTTTTCTGAAGTGCTGCCTGCGTTCACGCTGGGAACATGGACGTATATTTTTCAGGGATTTCTGATCCTGAGCCTGATGCTTATGCGCCGGTGTTTTGTATTTGACTATCTGTTCAGCTTTGTTATCGGCTTTGTTTTCGGGGTACTGCTTGATGTTCACGAACTGTGGGTCGGCATGCTGCCTGATGGCTTTGCCGGACGAGTGGGATATTTCATTGTCAGTTATCTGCTTATAAGCTTCGGTATTGCTCTTTCAAACCGCTGTTGTCTGCCGATCATTCCGACGGATCTTTTTCCGCGCGAATTGTCGCATATTACCGGCATCGGATATTCGAAGGTGAAAATTGCTTTTGATGTGAGCTGTCTGGCGATTACGGCTATTCTGACTTTTGCTTTTCTCGGGTATGTGGACGGGTTAGGTCTCGGAACAATACTCGCGGCGTTTACTATGGGAAAGGTCGTGGGACTTATGGGAAACTGGCTTGATAGGCATTTTCATTTCGTTGCTGCTGTACCGGTGATTGAAAAACATACACTCATAAGTTAAAGAAAAACATTTATACTGTACCGTGTAAAATCGATTTATTGTGTGAAAATGACAGTAGAATTTAATTTGTGCAAAGAAACAGATAAACAAAAAATTATAATACTTTACACAGTTTGAAAAAGTATCCAAAAACAATTCAGTTCCGGCGGAAATGGCATAAAATTACCACCGGGCGGTTGAAAAGACACATAGTAGGAAATGAAGGTGACTTATTTTTTCTTTTTAACTGTTTTCTTTTTTTCCTCAAGGATTTTCGACAAATCAACAGATGTTAATTGTTCAATGCTGTCTAAAAGATCGGAAATCGTCACGAAGTGAATAATGCGCTCTTTGATTGCTTCGTTTTCTTCGACTTCGTCCAGCAAGGGCTTTAATGCCAAAATATTATCGTCGCAGAATTTTTGCAGCGTTGTAATGACATTTAAAAGCAACTCTTTGCTGTCTATTTTTTCTCCGGCAAGAAAAAGTGCCTGTTCTTTTTCAATGTTGTTTCTTTTTTTCTCTTCTTTTTTCTTTCCCATAGTTTTTCTCCAATTCAGACGGCGGGGCGGGGATATATAAAAACAAGCGGCTGTATAAAAACAGCTGTTAAAAATTAAAGACTCTTTACTATTACAACTGAAAAAACTTGAAAAATCAAGTTTCTTCACTTTTTTCGGCAGCGGAAACGGTTAGAGTCGGCACATAAAAAAAGCTCCTGACAGGCAGGAGCTTTTTCGTTGACGGCGGCGTTAACCGTTAAAAGCCGTTTTATATACTTCCAACACCAGTTCTTTGGTACACGGACGCGGATTGCCGCCTGTGCAGACGTCTGCCATGGCCGCGTCCGCCAATGCAGGCAGATCTTCTTCTTTAACGCCGATTTCTTTTAAAGTCTGAGGAATACCGACATCTTTGGATAATTGGCGAACCGCGTCAACGGCGGCTTTGCGGTATTCGTCCTGCGTCATACTATCGACGTTTTTAACCCCCATCATGCGGGCTATTTCCCGAAATTTTTCGCCTGTGTATTCTGCGTTAAAAGCCATAACATAAGGCAGCAGGACCGCGTTGGCAACGCCGTGCGGCGTATCGTAAAAAGCACTGAGCGGGTGTGCCATGCCATGCACAACTCCCAATCCGACGTTTGAAAACGCCATGCCGGTGACGTATTGTCCCAAAGCCATGCCTTCGCGTCCGTCCGGATCGTTTTCAACCGCTTTGCGCAAAGATTTGGAAATCAGTTCAATCGCTTTTAAATTTAACGTATCCGCCAATTCCCAAGCGCCCAAAGTCGTATACCCTTCAATCGCGTGGGTTAAAGCGTCCATACCTGTTGCGGCGGTCAGGCCTTTGGGCATTGAAGACATCATATCGGGATCGACAATGGCGACGACGGGGATATCATGCGGATCAACGCAGACAAATTTACGGCGTTTTGCTTCGTCGGTAATAACATAGTTGATTGTTGTTTCAGCTGCCGTTCCGGCGGTCGTAGCAACGGCAATGACGGGGACGCTTTTGTTTTTGGTCGGGGCAACCCCTTCCAACGAAACAACGTCGGCAAATTCCGGATTGTTGACGATAATGCCGATTCCTTTCGCCGTATCTTGCGGAGACCCGCCGCCGATAGCGATCATATAATCTGCGCCGGCTTTTTTAAAGGCTTCTACCCCGGCCTGAACGACTTCAACGCTGGGATTGGCTTTCACGCGATCAAAAACGGCGTAAGGAAAATGATTCGCTTCAAGAATATCCGTTACCTTTTTTACAACGTTAAATTTAACCAGATCTGCGTCCGTAACAATCAGCGCTTTTTTAAATCCGCGCGATTTGATTTCCGCGACGATTTCATTGACGGCGCCATGTCCGTGATAACTGGTTTCATTTAAAATAAAACGGTTAGACATAATCCGATCCTTTCATTGATATGAACTGATAACACCTGCAGTATATCACTTTGCTCCGGAAAAAGGCAGTCGGATTCGACATGAAAAAATAAAATATCCGTCTGTAAGGCGGAATATCAAGATACGGAAACAAAACGTTTTTTCCCTTGACGTTTATCTGCAATTTGAAATTCCGGATAAAGATAAATAGCGGAAAACGACGGTCACTTTGCCGTTGGGAATCTTTCCCACCGCCGGAAGGGCATGAGGTCCCTACGACCAGTAGACTGCCGTTCCTGCCTTAGCGCAATAAAACGATAAGGGCTTCAATGATTAGTTTTAATATAATTAAAAGCTTAATCATTTTTTGCTCTCTCCTTTGCGGAAACATTACCGCGTTGGAAAGGAGCTAACCGAAAACCGTTGACAAAATCAGTCGGTTTTCGTATCCTAAAACCATGGGTTGGAGTTAGATACATTAGCTCCTTCCGAGTTTTTTGGATAAAGACGGTTGTTCGAGCAACCGTCTTTTCTTTTATAGCCTGATTCGTTATTCGCGCAAAGTGAAATGTAACCGCACGGTCAGCGAGCAATGCATAACGCCTTCCCGGCGGGATTAAAGCACGGCAGCGGATTTTGAGAAAAAACAACAGTTAAAATTTCGGGCAAAATTTAACCCCCGAAAACTCTTGGTTTTCAGGGGTTTAAATGGTGGGCGCGACAAGGATCGAACTTGTGACCCCTACGATGTCAACGCAAAAAATTATTTTTTACTGATTTTTTATTTCGGGCGATTGTTTTTAATAAATGGCTTATTTCCGCTAAAAATCATTTACTTTTCAGATTATGAAGAATATCTTTTCTTATCGAAAAATCCTTTTTGTTGGAACCCCGATGTAAAATGAGGGCAATATGGTTAAAATTTGTAAGTCGTTTATCAACAAGCTTGTTCCGGATGGAAACGAAAAATCATACTTTGATGACGAAGTGTCGGGATTTGGTGTCAGGGTTCGTAAAACGGCGATGACCTATTTCCTGTATTACAGGAACGATCAGGGCGTCAAAAGACGGCTCACGATTGCCAAAACGACCGAAATAACGCCGGAGGAAGCCAGAAAAATAGCCGCCGAAAAATTGCTTTTGATCAAACAGGGAAACGATCCCGCCAGAGATAAAATCGAAAACAGAAACGCGATGACCGTTTCCGAGCTGTGCGATTTATATTGGGAACAGGGGACGCGGCATAAGAAAGCTTCGACTTTGGCAATAGACCGCGGACGTATAGACAGGCATATCAAGCCTCTGATCGGCAATCTGCCCGTCAAGAATTTGAAGCACTCCGATGCCCAGCAATTTTATTTTGATGTCGTTGACGGCAAAACCGCCAAAAAAGTAAAAACGAAAGCGCGGGGATTGGCAAGAGTGACCGGCGGCGCGGGGTCGGCAAACAGAGTGATCGATCTTTTAAGCGCGATTATGTCGTTTGCGGTCAGAAGGGATCTTCTTGATAAGAATCCCTGCCACGGCATCGAAAAAATGAAATCGAACACCATTCGCGAGCCGATTCCGGAACCGCGAATGAAGATTCTGGGCGAAATACTGAAAAAGGAATTTGCGACTCACCCGTTGGAAGTTACGGCTATTCGTTTGTTTGCTCTGACCGGTTGCCGGAAGGGGGAGATACTCGGCTTGACCTGGGACGAAGTCGCTTTGGACGAACAGGTTTTCCATTTTAGGGATACAAAAACAGGACGGCAAAACCGTGTTTTCGGAAAAGGGGCTTTGTTGGAATTGCAACGAGCAAAAGAGCTTTTTCACGACGAAAGCGGCAACAACTATGTTTTTCCGTCCCGTCTTCACAAAGGAAAGCGATTGGATGATGTCGCGCTGTATATGCAAAAGCTGTGCGCGGCAAACGAAGGATTCGGAAAATACACGCTTCATCAGTTCCGGCACACGTTCGCGACGACGGCGGCGGAAATGCGCTATGCTGACACGACGATCGCCGGCTTGCTCGGCCACGCTCAACGCGGCGTGACAAGCCGCTATATCCACGCCGTTGACAAGGCTCTGATCGTCGCCGCTGATGATGTCAGTATGAAAATCCGCGAATGGTTGGACGGAGAAGAAACAACTTAAAAGATATAAATAATCTATATGTAATTTATTTTTGCAGGTGTCCATACCTGCGCATAATCTAATATTTCCATATTCTGAAACCTGCGCATAATCCGTAAAACAAATGTTTTCAAATGGTTATAAGGGAACAGGCTCCTGATTGATAGAAAGGCGTTCTATCAATCATAAAAAGGCAAAATATGAGTTATAGAAAGAAAAAATCATAAATTGACATCAGGCGTTTCAAAACTTTATTCTCAAGGAAAGAACAGGGGGATTTCAATGGCGGTATCCGATTATCTGAACGGCGAAAACAAAAATCTGGAATTTAAGGTCGCGCTGCCGACAAAAGCGGAACACTATATCAAGACGGTCGTTGCTTTTGCGAACGGGAACGGCGGTAAGCTGATTGTCGGCATAGACGACAAAACAAAGCAAATCGTCGGCGTTGACGATGACAAAGTGTTTCAGATTATGGACGCTGTCGCCAATACGGTTTCGGACACGGTGGAGCCTCCAATCGTTCCGAACATTATGCTTGAAACGGTGAACGGAAAAAGCCTTGTCGTCGTTGAAATCGAAGCTGGGGAAAACCGCCCGTATTATATAAAAAGCGAAGGACGCGACAAAGGGACGTATATCCGTGTCGGTGCGACTTCCCGCCCTGCCGATCCGACGCAAATCAAAGAGCTGGAAATCGAGGGCAAGAATCTGTCTTGGGACAAACTGCGCTGTGTCGGTTGTCCGGTTGACGAAGCCGCTGTTGAAAAGCTGTGTGCTGACATCAATGGGTATCGGGAACGTTTGGGAAAAGACAACGAAGGCAAAGTCGGCAAAAAGCAGTTGATCAGTTGGGACGTTTTGCTTTCCGGAGAAACCGCTCCCGTCGCAACGAACGCTTTTGCTTTGCTGACGGGCGGAAAGTTCGATTACGCCAAAATCCAATGCGCCCGCTTCAAAGGCAAAGACCGCTCCGTTTTCATCGACCGGAAAGAATACAGCGGGGCTTTATACGAACAGATTGAAAACGCTTATAATTTCGTCCTGAACTATATTGAAATGAGAGCCGAAATCAAAGGCTTGGTGCGTGAAGACAAATACGAAATCCCCGTTTCCGCCGTGCGTGAAATGATCATCAACGCCGTCTGCCATCGGAACTATATGAATGATTCCGCGATACAGGTTTCCGTGTTCGACGACCGGATTGAAGTAACTTCTCCCGGAACGATTTGCAGAGGCCTGACATTGAAAGACGCTTTGGAAGGATATTCTAAAACTCGCAACAAAGTGATCGCGAAAGTCTTTCATCATATGGGGCTGATCGAAGAATGGGGAACCGGTTTGGGACGCATCTTGCGCCAAGCCGAAAGCTATCACTTGAAAACGCCCGAATTTATAGAGATGGATACGGCTTTCCGCGTCAATTTATACCGCACAGAAAAGGCAAAAAGTTCGGAGAAAAGTTCGGAGAAAAGTTCGGAGAAAAG
>ULRP01090742.1_pt1 | contig 41805 bp, 38 predicted proteins | sample 1955521 | NCBI WGS metagenome assembly ULRP01 (sample SAMEA4835685, study PRJEB28245) | human gut metagenome | biome: gut microbiome; material: fecal sample | place: Denmark | collected 2008
TTATTCTGAAAAGCGTTATATTCTATTCTGTATACCGTCAGTCCGTCTATTTTATCGGGAATATATACATTCGTTTCGCTACCGTTATATTTTTCTATAATGCATCGGATGCCATCTACGCGCACGGTAAAGTCGCCATAATCAAAAACATCGCCGTCCGTGTGGTTCTGCGGCGGTCTTATCGTTGCAGTCGTCTCCGTTACTGTGGTTGTCGTTGCGGTTGTTTCGGTTGTAGTTGCGGTTGTTGCCGTCGTCTCGCTTGTCGAAGCTACGCTATTCTCCGACGATGTCGTATCGGAAGAAGAAGTACTGCTCTGCGCTGTCGTATCGCTCACAGTGGTCTGCAAAGTTACAGTAGGCGTATCGGGCTGTCTTTTCGGGAGCAGATTATTTATAAAAAAGAAAACGCCCGCACACATGACAAATGAAAATGCCGCCACGGCAATCAGCTTTGCCGCAGAGGAAGTGTCGCGCGGTCTGGCGTCGCCGCGCAATCTGTAATTTGCCGGTTCATCGCACCCACACATGATGATATTGTCTATGCTAACGGAAACAACATGCAGACCCATCGCCGAAAAATCCGGAGATTTCTGCAGTTTTTCATAGATTATATCCTGCAATGCGCGGATGTGCTTTCTCGTATATTGGCGATAGATATCAAAGCTCTCGGAATAATCCATGAGCGCCTCTTCGCCGAGCTTTCTTACTATTGCCACAGTCTCGCTGCGCACCTTTTCCGAAAGCCTGCGCTTTCTGCCGCCGAATCTGCCCGCAAAAGCGGCTTCGTCCTTTACCTTGAGCAAATAAGTACCGCTCATTCCGGCAAAAAATGTGCTTTTTGACGAAGCCTCATTTTCAAAAGCCCAGATGCGCACATTGCCGAAGCCGAAGGCAAAATTGAAAGCCGGAGCCGGTTCAATGCTGTTATTTCTCATTTTTGCCATCCCTCTCACTGCGAAAAATCAGATCCTCTATCCGGTCGAGTGTTTCGTTTGCTATATCGTCGCGCGAAATGGCAAAAATAAGCCGCTTCTTCTTTTCTGCAAATTCCGTGAGATTTATCTTTATCGATGTACATGAACCGACGATGGTTTTACGTATTTTCGTAACATCCGTCGAAGAAAGCGGATATGCATCGCAGAGCAGCTTTTCTATATCAGAGGGAATGTTTCTTTTTCCGTTTTCTATAGCCGACAGATAAGAGGGGGAAAGATTCAGCTTTTTTGCCATTGCTCTTGAGCTGTCACCGCTGTTTATTCTGATTATACGCAAAATTTTTCCGAATTCCGTAAGCATTTATTTTCTGTCCTTTCGATGCATTGCTACATTATTATACAAATTATACAGCATTTTTTTAATTATGTCAATCGCCTTTGCAAAAAAGCTGTAAATTTGCTCCACAATGTTGTGAACAGATAATTCAAAATGCCGTTTTCTATTGAAATCGATAGCGTATGAATGTAAAATATACTCAGGAATTGTCAATTATACCATATTTTACGGCAATTGACTCTCTTGTAAATACTGTATATGGAGGATGAAATGATGAAAAAACATTGGAAATTGCTATTGCTTTGTGTTGCAATAGCTACAATTATGTGTGCGCTTTGCTTCTCGCTGAACGCGGTAAATTACAGCGGAAAATGCGGCGGCGAGGGCGACGGAAGCAATATAACATGGTCATTTGATACAGATACGGGCTTGCTTAAATTTGAGGGCACGGGAAAAATGGCAAACTACGGTCCGGACGGTAATTTGCTGTGTCCGTGGCATCGTCACGCAAACGATATTCTTTCCGTAGAAATAGGCGATGGAATAACAACTATCGCCTCATGTGCTTTTTATAACTGTAGGAATATTACAAGTGTTGTCATACCCGAGGGCGTGACTACCATAGGCGACAGTGCGTTTTCCGCTTGCGACAACCTCAAAGAGATATACATTCCCAGCACTGTGACAAGAATAGGAACGCGTACATTTTCTCTGAATATCGGACTTGAAAAGATAACCGTCAGCGAAAACAACCCTGTTTTCCACAGTGACGGCAACTGCATCATAGAAACGGCGACAAAAACTCTGCTCTCGGGATGCAACACGAGTGTTATCCCGACAGACGGCAGCGTCACCGCAATAGGTGACTGGGCATTCTCCGGATGCAAAAAGCTATCGAGCATTGTAATACCGGATTGCATAACAAGCATCGGCGAAAACCCGTTTGTTTTCTGTGACAATCTGTCAACAGTCATATTCGGCGAAGGAACCACAACATATTATAACAGAGATTTGAATTGCTTCATAAGTACAAATGAGAGCAAGCTTATCGCAATCTGCAAAAACGGTGTTATCCCGACAGACGGCAGTGTAACAACCATCGGTGCGCGTGCACTCTCGTATGTTCCCGAACTTCCGAGCATAAATATACCGAGCGCCGTAACGCAAATCGATGCGGGTGCTTTCTCGGGCAGCAGTTTTGAAAAAGTTTTCTTCCTTTCCCCTGATGTGATAATAGACGGCGGCGCCGATATACCTGCCTCCACCGTCATCTACGGAGATGCCGGCTCCACTGCCGAGAGCTATGCGCAGGCACACGGAAATACCTTTGCAAAGGTACTCTACAGCGGAAGCATCTACACAATTGAGTGGAGAATTTACGACAATAAGGTTATGCTCTTCAGCGGATGTGGCACTACAGGCAACTGGGAATACAACAGTGAAAAGCCTTGGGATAAATACAAGGAAAGCTTCTCAGATGTAGTAGTCGGCGAGGGCATAACAGAACTTGGTGACAGAACATTCTATGCCTACAAAAAAGTACTCAAGAGCATTACTCTTCCGAATACGCTTGAATATATCGGAGCAAGCGTTTTCTCTGATTGCACCGCTCTCACCGAAATAAAACTACCGAATACTTCGCTTACGGGAATAGGCAACAGTGCCTTTGGCGGATGCACTGGAATAAAGCATTTTCATATCCCCAGTTCAGTGCATTATACGCCAGACATCAATGCAATACAATATAACATTACGAACTCTTTCTCGAGTTGTATGGGAATAGAGTCTATAACAGTAGACTGGATGAATACATATTACCGCACAGAGGACGGAATTCTTTATAATCTTGATAAAAGCGTAATGTTATTCGTATATGCTCTTGACGGCAATACTTTGACAATACCGAAAACAGTGATAAATATCCAGTCATCCGCTTTAGACCTCTGCACAGAGCTTGAAAGATTTGAATGCGAAGAAGGAAGCAAATACTACACTGCGGCAGACGGCGTTCTCTACTCCAACACCAGCCAAGGAAAAATGCTCGTTATGGCTCCGAAGAAGCTTGCCGGAAAACTCGTCGTTCCCGACGATGTAACAATAGTGAGACAAAATGCATTCAACAGCTGTACTCTGCTGACAGAGGTTCAGCTCCCCGCATCCCTTACAAAAATAGACGGTGCAACATTCAGATTCTGCTCATCGCTTGCAAAGATAAATATTCCGGAAAGCGTGTCATACATAGGTCAGCGCGCTTTTGAGGGATGCTCCAGTCTGCCGGAAGTTTTAACCATCACGAAATCCGTCAAATATATCGGTGAATATGCTTTCAATGGTTGTACGAGCCTGAAATTCATATATATTGAGCCGGACTCTGTTGAAATAGCTTCTGCCAAAATTGTATTCCCCTACGATGCTATACTCATCTGCCCGAAAAACAGAGTAAACAAGGACGGCGAAACCGTCAGCAGCACCGCAGTAGAGCATGCCATTCAGTACGGACGCAAATATATCGTTCGCGATTATCTCAATAATTCGGCTACTCTCGGCAAGGATTTCTCATATAACATCTATGCGCTCTTCTCCGATAATATAAAGGATGTAGTTAAGGTTCGCTTTACCATGGGCGGCTTTACGGAGGAAATTTCTCCCGCTCTTGCAAATGCAGGCGAAAACAAATATAAGTTTGTTTTCCGCGGTATAGCACCCCAGCAGCTCGGCGATTTCATAAATGTTGAGCTTGTCTGCGACGGCAATGTGATAAAATCAATTAAAAATGTCAGCCTGAAAAAATATTTTGAAAAGCTTCTCGAATGCGATGCAAATACACTCCAATACAGCGAGAAAAAATATTCCCTGCTCAAGCCGCTGATATATGATATCTTCGACTACTGTACAGCCGCTCAAAAATTCACAGGCTACAAAACAGATACACTGATAAATGCAGGCTATGAGGGCATGGGAACAGCATATTCCGCCGTCACGACAACCGACAACAAAACAACCGGAACAAAGCTTGAGAACGCTCATTTCAAAGGCAAAACAATATACTTTGATTCCACAAATAAGATAGTATTTTACTTTATCACCACCGATGTGGAAAATACGGTTCTCACTATCGGCGATAAGACTTATACAAGCGCAGATTTCAAGAAAGGTACAGCCGCGAACGAATACAAGATATACAGCGATGATGTCTACGCTACCGAGTTTGATAAGGTATTTACCTGCACAATATCCTGTAACGGTGTCGTAGGCGAAAGCGTATCATACAGCATAAAATCATATGCTTACTCAAAGCAGAATAAAAACGATAAGACAGGCGAGCTTGCCCGTTGCACTTATAAATACGGCGTTTCCGCTTTCAACTTTGCAAATGCAGATAAGACAGGCGGTTTCGAGGGTGAACTCGACTAAAATCACGGGAGGAAAAACATGAAAGAAATTTTTGAATCGGCTGTGATAGAGCTGATAATCCTGCAGGATGATGATATAATCCGTACTTCGTCTCTCGACAGCACCGACAAGGGAATAGAGCTTCCCGATCTCCCTGTCTGATGAGCCACCCGCGGAAATATCCCACAAAATAAAATCGTCAATCGAGTAAATCTCTTTTGAATAAAAAGGAAGCGCACCGTCCCCCCTTGGTGCGCTTTCTTTTTTTGTGGTTTATTTTATTCTCTTATCCAATCTGTTTTGTAAAATGTACATGTCAAGTTTGCGCCAACATATCTATCGCTACTCCATGCATCAGTATATCCAACATCAGCTGTAACTGTTTTCGTAAGCAAATCTGCTGTTTTAGCATTATTTCCTAAACCAAAATGATAGGATATTGTTTTTGGATTGCTATATGCATGCGTTATACTTCCGCTAAAGTTCAGTGTTGCAAGCACTTCGTCTTTTGTGAGAGACCATTTATTATCCGCAATTCCAACATATACAGAATCTTTATCTAAGATTTTCCATCCAAATGCATTTTCCAAAACAACCGCACTTAATGATGTGTTGTGAAAAGCATATTTTCCTATTTGGCAAACTGACACGGGAATAGTTACAGTTGTCAAATCAGAGCATCCACTAAAAGAATATCTTCCTATTTTAACAAGTGAATTTGGCATTCGCATCGTTTTCAGATTCGTGCATCCGTAAAATGCATAATCATCAATTTCGGTTATTCCTTCTGGCATATTGAGATTGTCTAACGAAATACACCCACTAAATGCATTTTGCCCTATTTTCATAACAGTATCTGGTATTATTATTTCATTAAGTATTGGCAAATCTTTAAATCCATTGCTTAAAATCCGTGTGACTCGTATACCATCATGAACGCTCGGAATTTCTATGATTGATTTGCTTGATGCCATGCTGCCAGCATAAACTCCGTATGTGCCATCCGGAAGTAGCGAATATTCTAATACATTACTTGTCAACATGCCAATGCTTATTGTCTGTGTTGTTCCATCCGTATATGTAATAACCAGCTTGTTGCCAGCCTCCGCTGTGATGCTTGCGATTCCTCGTCCGGCTTCACCCTTATCACCTTTGTCGCCTTTATCACCCTTTTCTCCGGTATCACCCTTATCACCCTTATCACCTTTGTCTCCGGTGTCGCCCTTTTCTCCGGTGTCGCCCTTGGCTCCGGCGACTTTTACGCCGGTATCTGTTGTTCCTATCCACCAGTTACCGTTTGCTCCGATGTAAGGTGTATCTCCGGCTTCGCCCTTGTCTCCAGTTTCGCCTTTATCACCCTTGTCACCCTTTTCTCCAGCGTCGCCTTTTTCTCCGGCGTCGCCTTTTTCTCCGGCGGCTTTCACTCCTGTGTCTGCTGTTCCTATCCACCAGTTGCCGTTTGCTCCGATGTAAGGCGTATCTCCGGCTTCGCCTTTATCACCCTTGTCACCTTTTTCTCCGGTGTCGCCTTTATCGCCCTTATCGCCTTTATCACCCTTGTCACCTTTGTCGCCCTTTTCTCCAGTGTCGCCTTTTTCTCCGGTGTCGCCCTTGGCTCCGGCGGCTTTTACGCCGGTATCTGTTGTTCCTATCCACCAGTTGCCGTTTGCTCCGATGTAAGGCGTATCTCCGGCTTCGCCTTTATCGCCTTTGTCACCTTTGTCACCTTTGTCACCTTTGTCACCTTTGTCACCTTTTTCTCCTACAAGAGTAAGAAGCCACTCGGATTCTGTTCCTGCATATCCGTTTGTGCAAGCAATTTCATATGCGGATTTGCCATTACTGCCATTTTTACCCACAAGCGACGCAAGCCACTCCTGCTGGGTACCACGATATCCGTTGTCGCAGGCAATTTCATAAGCCGACTTACCATTTTTACCATCTTTTCCGACAAGTGAAGCAAGCCATTGCGCGAGCGTGCCGCTATATCCGTTTTTAACGGCAAGCTCATATGCGGACTTTCCGTTTGTGCCATCCTTACCGTCTTTTCCATCGGCACCATCAACACCGTCAATACCGTTGATACCGTTTTTTCCGGAAAGCGATGCCAGCCATTGCGCGAGCGTGCCGCTATATCCGTTTTTAACGGCAAGCTCATATGCGGACTTTCCGTTTGTGCCATCCTTGCCGTCTTTTCCGTCCGCTCCGTTCTTTCCTACGAGCGAAGACAGCCATTCGGATTCCGAACCGGAATATCCGTTTTTGACAGCAAGCTCATATGCCGACTTGCCGTTTGCACCATCCACTCCGTTGGCTCCTGTCTCGCCGGCTAAAGAAGCAAGCCACTGCTCGACTGTTCCGTTGTAACCTGATTCGACAGCCAGATCATAAGCCGATTTTCCGTCGCCTTTTTTCATTGCCGTATTTCTTCCCAAAAAGAATGCCGCAATCACAAGCACAATGAGTAAAACTATCTCTGCTGTTATGATTGCTGTATTTCTCCTTTTTGTCATAATCAAGTACCTCCGTAAATATAGTATATTATTAATATTATAAACTGTACTTTTTGCTTTTTCAATGATTTCATACACATTGTCAAATCTGCACACAAATTGTGAAAAATTTTCACAAAAAAGTCCCCGATATCGGGGACTTCTTTTGCGTTTACGCTTCGTTACTTTGCTCTGTTTCACGGTAAAGCACCGCGACTACGACGACAACACCATCGGTAGCCTGAGCCGCCTGTATCTGTTTTATCTCCCAGCCCTGATTCAGAAGCGCCTCAAATTCGCGGCACTGCTTTTTGTCATAAATATTCACACTTATAAATTTATACATAATATTTCCTCCTATTATTTTTCATACCACTGTGCCTGCTTTTGCCACATGTCGGCATACACTCCACCCAGCAAAAGCAATTCTTTGTGATTTCCCGTTTCGACTATTTTCCCGTTTTTCATAACGATAATCCTGTCCGCCATGCGGCATATGCCTATTCTGTGCGATATGACAAAAGCCGTCTTTTCCTTTGCCATATTTATGAAATCGGAAAGTATATCGTATTCAATCATCGGATCAAGTGCACTTGTCGGCTCGTCAAGAACAAGTATATCGGCATCTCGGAAAACACCCCTCGCGAGAGCCACCTTCTGCCATTGACCACCGGAGAGCTCTTTGCCTCCAAATTCTACACCAAGCTCCGTGTCAAGTCCTCCGATATCCGTTGCAAGCTTATCAATGCCCGCAGATTTTGCTGCAGAATGTATACGAGCCTCGTCGTTTATCTCTTTGAACTTACTAAAAGCAATATTTTCACCAAACGTAAGGCTATACTTTCCGAATTTCTGCGCCACAAGAGAAAAATTCTCGTAATAACTACCGTCAAAGTTGCTGATATTTTTACCGTCCATATCCACTTCCCCATCTATCGGAGAATATAGACCCATAAGTAGTTTTGTAAGTGTGGTCTTGCCGCTTCCGTTCTCGCCCACAACCGCTATCTTCTCACCTTTGTATACGGTAAAGTCAACTCCATCAACCGCATTTCTATTTGCGCCGGGATATTTGAATGTCAAATTCCTTGCCGAAAGCGACTTTTTGAAACCGTCGCATTTTTCGCTCGCATTCTTATCTGTTTTGAAGTCAAAGAAGTCATAATAATCATTTGCATAGTTGCATTGACTTTTTATCGATGCAAAGCTTGAGAGCAGACTCTGCGAAACGCCCTGCATTGACGTAAAAGCACCAAGACAGGCGCCGAATGCACCTATGGTTATAAGCGAAGAATGGAGAAGATAAACACAAAAAGCAATCGACACTGCATAAGAAAATATCTTAAAGAAATCGCATAAAAATGTACGGAATCCCGACTTGAGCGAAAAGCGCTTATTTTCTTCAAAAACGTCTCTCTGCACCATAAAATATTTATCGGTAAGATACATCGATGATCCCATAACACGCATCTCTTTTATCGTATCCTTCCCTGTAAGCACACTCCAAAGATAGCTTCCAAGTCTACTTCTTTCTGTTTGCTTACGATAAAGCTCATATCTTTTCTGCCCATAAATAAGTCTGATGATAAACGACGGGATTATGGAGAGAAGCGCCAGAAGAACAAGGAGCGGATGATATTTGCAGAGCACGAGTGCCGTTCCTATTATCCTGAAAGCATTCGGTATTATATCAAAAACTCCGCGGAAGACATTTCCCATTCTATCCTGATATACGGCATCCTTTGCACGCCAGAACATATTCGATATCTCAGGAACCTCCGAAGCCTCAAGCGAGAGCGAAACCGTAAATGCCGAAAGCCTGTGGTGAAAGACCTCAAATTTCGGAACAGCGTCTATCTGATTTATCCTGTACGAAATCTTTTCGAGAATTAGATTTACAAGATAGCATCCGACTATGACGGCACAGATGAGAAGCAGATTTTCCAGCTCACCGCTTCCCTCCTCACCTGCGGTATCTATCAGCCTTGCCGTAAACAACACGAGCGCAACAGATATTCCCGCAGATATAAGCTGAAAAATGAACGTCACCGTAGTTATCACAGGCATCGCGCTGAATGTATCGCGAATCGAAAGCCATATTGTTTTTGCCATGCTTCTTTTCGATTTTTCCATAGCTTATGCCTCCTTTGTCACATACCATGAGCTTTGCTTTTCCCACATATCGTGATAAAGCCCGCCCTTTTTGAGAAGCTCTTCATGCGTTCCCTCTTCGGCTACAGTACCGCCCGAAAAAACGAATATCTTATCCGCCATTTTTGCCGATGCGAGCCTGTGCGAAATCATTATCGCGCCTCGCTTTGAGAGCACATTGGCAAAGCGCTCATACATTTTGCTCTCGGCTATGGGGTCGAGTGCCGCCGTCGGCTCATCCATTATCACAAAGCGTGCATCCGAGATATACGAGCGCGCCATGGCTATTCTCTGCCACTGTCCGCCCGAAACATCTATACCGTCACTGTATATCTTGCCGAGATTCAGGTCGAGCCCTTTATCGTTCATTTTCGGAAGATCGCCTATGCCTGCATCATCGAGTGCCGCCTTGATCTTCACATCGTCATGCAACTTACTTATATCGCCGAGAGCGACATTTTCGCGGAGCGAAAGCTGATAGCTCTGATAATCCTGAAAGATAACGGAAAATACCTTTCTCCGTTCCTCATCGGAGAGTTCGCGGATATCGACTCCGTCTATATAGATATGCCCCGCAGTCGGCTCATAAAGCCCGAGGAGCAGTTTTATCATCGTGGATTTTCCCGCACCGTTCTCTCCGACAAAAGCAACGCGCTCTCCCTTGTCTATTTTCATATTCACATTGCGCAAAACATCCGCCGTTCCCGTCGGATAGCGGAAATCCACATGCTCAAAGCGGATTTCATCGTCCCTTATATCATGTGCCGCACCCGACTGAAGCCTGCGCTCCGGCAATGCAAGAAAATCCTGATAATAGCCAATCCCGTAGGAAAGCCGCAGATAGCTTGCCACCTGCGAAACCAGCCCGCGCACAAACCCGTAGAATGAAGTGAGCGATGTCACGAGCGAAACGAAAACACCGAGCGTGATACTTCCCTTTACAAGCATGACAGAGAGGAAAGCCAGCGTCGCGGCTGTGAAGATTATGATAAATACAGAGGAACCCGAAGAAAGAAACAGCACCTTTTTCAGTGTCTTTTCCATATCGCGGTTTATCCTCATCGTCAGCTCGTCGGATTTTGCTATAAGCTCCTTTTTCGCATCAAAAAGCTTTATTTCCTGCAATGCATTCTTGTCCACAAAGAGCTTTTGCAGATAGAATCTCTTTCTTATATCGGTCGTCATATTCCAGCGGAGCTTCATTTCCTTATTTGCCGCCGTACTCTCGAGGATAAACATCGGTATCATCGTGATAACGGCGACTGCTCCGAGCAGATAGGAGGCACGCGAGAACATCGCAAGTATACCTGCCGTACCGATGACGGAATATATCACGGAAATCATCGTTCCGAAAACCGAAAGAACATCCGACTGCGGATTTTCAGATATTTTTTGCAGCATATTCTGATTGTTTTTATTTTCAAAGCACTCATACTTTATATTTCGGAATTTCGTGAGCGTCACGGGAATCTGCTTTTTATTAAGTTCTGAAGATATCATTGTCATCATAAATCCAGACAAGAGCGAGAACAAATTTCCGAGTATTATGGAGAGCACGAGCAGTATGCCGAATATTATGATACCCGTATATTCTCCCGCGCTCCCCGCCAGACTGTCTATCAGGCGCTCCATAAAATATATGCGCACAGTCGACAGCCCCGCGGAAAGTATCATTATCAGCAGATATAAGCTTCCCCACAGGGCGGCATATCCGAAAATGACTTTCAGCGAATAAATCCCCTTTTTTATTGCATTCATTTTTCAAAAAGGTCCTTTCATTTTTGTTAAAGCGCCGCATTTGCCTGTCGCCTCGGCGGTCTTTTCGTTAACATAGTAACAAAAGCGGCGAAAGGTTAGCAAAAAAATAAAAAATCGCCATTTTTTCATGACGATTTTTTATTTTTTCGTTTTATTTCAGGATAATGTATGCTGTAGGGACGAAATCCGAGGGTGCAAAAGCGAGCAGACCACGCGAATGCATGGAGCCCAGAACATTGCCGAAGATATTTCCGCCCATATATATGCTTGCAACCGACGGTATCCTCTCCTTCAGCGATTTCGGCGTATGACTGCCGAGGAGCCACAGGCACTTATCGAATATGCGGTCAAAAGAAGCTTTCATTTCGTCCGTCAGCGGCGAAGTTATCTTTTCGAGCCGCGCCCACTGATCCTCAGTATATGCGGGCATCGACGGCAGATATGCGCCGGCGCGCTCTCTCACAAACGGACTTATGTTTTCAAGCACTATTTTTTCTATATCTCCGAGCTTTCTCTTTCCGTCGCGGGCAATATCAATAAGCAGATTCACGCCCGCTTCGTTTTTATATATCCAGCTGTGCGGCGGGAATTTGCTCTCTTCCGATATCACATCGATAAATTGCAGCAGGCTCCCGTCGAGAGCATACATAGCGCAGAGTGCCGCCTCAAACTCGGGATTGTAATCCTCTACGCCGAAAACGATATCTTTTTCGTATTTTGTCTCGCGGAAATCTTCGGCAAGCTTTTTAAGCGAAATAAGCGCGATATGCCAGAGAAAAGCGCCCTCATCCATATCGGAGCCGATGAAGCCGATACTTCTTATCTCCTTTTCATGTACTGATGCAAAAGAAGCTATCATATCTCCCATCTTTTCGTATTCATCGCCGATGAGATTTTTCAGGTCTCTTTCGAAAAGCGATGTCAGAACGATTATATTTGTCGAATATTTGTCCCGCGAGGGGCGAACCAGCATACCCGAATCGATAAGCGGCGTGATCTCATCCTCGATATAAGGCACGGCGCAACCTATCTGGAGACTTATATCCTGCAGGGTGCAGGCATCGTTATAGCAAGCCATGAGTATATTCTGAACTATCTTTTTTCTGCAAAGCCGATAGTAAATATTATCTCCGCTTCCGAAATACAAAACGGCGATATTCTGCGGCTCATAGCTTCTCTCTCCGAGAATGCGTTCCATCTGCATACCCTCCTTAATCTTTTTTCTTGCCTTGAAAAGCATAAATTTCACATTTCCCTCGGATGTGTGAAATTCCTTTGCCAGCTCATCACACGACTTCCCGTATTTATAAAAGCCTATGAGCAGATTTCTGTAGGTTACGGAGCAGAGCGAAAGCTCCTTGCGCAGCTTCCCGACGGCGGGATTTTCCTCCTCTTCCGGCTCGTCGGCTATCTCCGTCTCCGTCTCGTCGAGTGAAACCGTTGCCGCACTTCTGCTTTTCTTTCTTGCCCACAGGCGGCATTGATTCTGCGCCACCCTCCAGATAAAACCGTAGAGTGCATCGTCGTTTCGCAGGTTTTTATATGAGGAGAGTATAGCGAGCATGATATCCTGAGCCAGATCCTCGGCTTCTGATTCGTTTCCCGTATGCCGCAGTGCATAGAAAAAGATTTTGTCGCTGTTCTCCGTCAGCACGGAATTTATTTTATCCTCGCTTATCAAGATATCACCTCATTTCCCGAAAAATTTTAAACTTTCCTTCTGCTTAGGATTTTAAAATCAAGACTCAAATAATTTACTGCGCTTCACTTGGCACTTCGCTGTTTGCTCTTGCGTTAGCCGACAGCTTATTATCCCTGCTTTGCAATCTCATCGAGCAGAATCTTCTCCGCATAGCCGCATGCGCGCTCTACAGAGCCTGCCTCAAAGGGATTTGACAGATTTGCATAGCGCAGTGTCTCAAGATAGCTGCGACTGCCGCCTGTCTTGCAAAGATTGAGATAATCCTGCCATGCGGCGGACTTATTCTCGGCGTATTTCTTCTTAAATTCCATCGCGCCCATAGTCGTGAGCGTATAGTTGATGTAATAGAACGGATAAAGATAGATATGCAGCTTGTGATACCAGAAGCCTCCGCGCTCCATAAAGGGATCATTCTCATAGCGGCGCCACGGCATATACTTCTCCTCAAGCAGATGCCACTGATATGTCCGCTCCTTTGGCGTCAGCTCGGGATGAGCATAGCATATATGCTGAAATTCATCAACCGCCACGCCGAAGGGCACAAAGGTCAGCGCCTCCTGAAGATGCGCAAAGCGGAATTTGTCTGCCTGCTCACCGAAGAACCACTCGGCATAAGGATAAGCAAACTGCTCCATGGACATGGAGTGGATTTCCGCGATGTCGGTCGATTTGCTGTAATAATCGGAGATAGGCTGACTGCGCATAGCCATATAGCCCGCAAAGGCATGACCGAGCTCGTGTGTCAGCACCTGCATATCAAAGATGGTATGATTGAAGCAGGAGAATACAAAGGGTGCCTTCAGGCTTGGCAGGCTCGTCATATAGCCCGTTGATGCCTTTCCGGGCTTATTCTGCAGATCCATCAGCTCATGGTCTATCATGAAGTCGATAAACTCGCCTGTCTCGGGGCTGATATCGTGATACATCTTCTGCGCGGTTTTTACCATGAAAGCATCGTCGCCCGCAGGCTCGGCATTGCCGTCGGGGAATATCATCTTTTCGTCGTAGCACATTACATGGTCAATGCCGAGGCGTTTTGCCTGCGCGTCATAGAGCTTACTGCACAGCGGCACAAGAAATTTGCGCACCTGCTCACGGAAAGAGGCGACTTCCTTTTCGCCGTAGTCCGTGCGTCCCTGCTCGAGATAGCCGACGGGAATGTAATTCTCGTAGCCGAGGTTTCTGCCCATCTCATTGCGTATGCTGATAAGCTCGCTCCAGATTTCCTCCAGACGCGGTTCGTTGCTCTCGTAAAACTTTGAATATGCCTTGACGGCGGCGGCACGCACCGCACGGTCGGCATGCTCAAAATATTTCTGCAAGCCGTAGAGATTAAGCGTCTTGCCGTCGAAATTTATCTCGGCGGTAGCCATAATCTTCTGATACTCGTTTTTCAGGCGGCTCTCCTGCTGACGCAGAGGAATATTTGCCTCGCAGTAGAGCTTCTTCTGCATATCTGAGGATACAAAATACTCCTTGCCGAATTCTCTCTCGATATCCGCGCGGAATCTGCCCGATGCGATAGCTTCGCTGAGCGCGACTTCGGCACCGCCGAGCGTGGGAAGCGTATCCTGAAGATAGCTTATCTCCGCCTCGTAAAATTCATCGCGCGTATCGAGCGTATGGCGGATGTGCGCAACGGAATACTGCGTAAACAGCTCGCAGTTCACGCGGTCAATCTCAAAAAGAAGCTCACGCAGCGCATCGTAGCTCTCCGCGCGTTCGACGGCATCCTTCCATGCTGCAAGCTGAGCGCGGTGCGCCTCAAGGTCGGGGCGCTTATACTCCAGCGTTGAAAACTTGAAATTTTTCATGGTATTAAGTTCTCCTTACTCTATATTTTATTATCAATTCTGATTATACTGCAAATCCGGTCGGCTTTCAATCCTTTTTTGCATTTTTTGCCGCACAATGCAGTGCTGCCGCAAATTTACAAATATCGATTCAGCACCCCGAGGACTTTCGCATATTCATCCTCAAGTCCGGTGAAAAGCGGGGCTGCGTTATCAAGCTCGCCACGGCGCAAAAGCTCGGTCATTTCCGACGACTTTTCATACAGCCTCGCAAATCCGAGATTGGCGCATATACCCTTCAGCGTGTGAACGGCACGAAAAGCGCCGTCCGCATTGCCGGCGGCAAGTGCCTCCTGCAGTTTCGCAAAGCTGTCATCTCTTGCAAACAGGCGAAGAAAACGCCTCAGCATCTCCTCATTCCCGCCATACCTCGCGATCACCTCTTTGGGATCTGACCCTGCAATCTCATATATCTCTTTCAATTCATCCATTGTTTTTCCCGCCTTTCGCTGTTTGCTTTGCCACCGTCTCAACCAGCTGACTCATATTCAACGGCTTCGGCAGGACACCCGTCATGCCGGCATCTGTATATTCGCGGATATCATCTTCAAACAAATTTGCTGTCATAGCAATAATCGGGACTGTTTTGGCATCGGGTCTGTCAAGCGCGCGGATACGGCGCGTTTCCTCCAGTCCGTCCATCTCCGGCATTATCACATCCGTGAGAATGACGTTGATTTCACCGACAGCCGAAGCGGCAAATTTTTCTACTGCCTGTCTGCCGTCAAATGCCCTGACTACACTTGCCCCCGCTTCTGCAGCCATATACCCGGCGATCTCCATATTCAGCTCATTGTCCTCAACTATCAGCACGGTAAGCCCTGCAAGAGAAGCGTTCGCGTAGGTATGCGTCTCCGCCTCATCGTGAGTATTTGCATACGGATAGAAAATCTTCACTTCAAATCGTGTCCCGCGTCCCTGCTCACTGTCCACCTCTATGGTTCCGTTCAGCCTGTCTACCAGCTTCTGCACAATTGAAAGTCCGAGCCCGACGCCGCCGAAGTGACTGACGCTGACCGCGCTCTCCTGCGCAAACGGCTCAAACATTCTTTTCTGAAATTCCTTGCTCATTCCGATGCCGTTATCTTCGCAGATAAAACGCACTTCGGCATAGCCGTCACGGTTCTGCACCGGATTTTGTGAGACCGAGCAACGTACTGTTCCTCCGTTTTTGCTGTATCTGATAGCATTGGCAATAATATTTATCATAATCTGGCGCAGATACAGCGGTTCACCGACCAGCGGCTTATCCTCACCGGATATCCGAAAAGGCTCAAGTATCACTCCGTCATATCTCTTTGCCGTCTCTGCCGCTATCAGATACAGCTTCCGGACCTCCTCCTGCAAACGAAATTCCTCCGTCATCGGTATATCGTCGCTGTTCCTTACGCCTGCCCTGTTCAGCGTCAGAATGTCATTGACCAGCTCAAGCAGATATTCTGCCGCAGTCTGTGTCTTTGAGCGACAGCTTGCCAGAAGCTCTGTATCAGTCGGATTTCGGTTTGCAATCTCCAGCATTCCGAGTATAACATTGATAGGTGTGCGTATATCATGGCTCATTCTGCGCAGAAAATCCGTTTTGCTCTGATTTGCCGTCTGTTCGTTTCGTACAGCCGTTTCCAGCTTTGCCTGATATTCCAGCTCTGCTTTCTTTTGCTCGTTTATGCTGCTTCGGGCAAGGATTACGGAATCCACTCTTCCTTCTTTGTCTTTTTCGCGTACAATCAGCTTGTCGTTGATCCAGTCTCCGTTTCTGTTCTGATATTCATATTCCGCATATTCCGCCTCCGCAAGACGCTCTGTCATAGTTTCGGTATTCAGAAAATCGCGATAGCCCTCGCGAAACCGCTCATCGACATATCCGATAATTTCCTTGCAGAACCGCGTATCAAGCGTTCCGTCCTTTGCGACATTGCTCAAATCCGGCGGATATTTCAAAAGCTCGTAGTGATTTGCCTTGAGATCGATCAGTGCCGTAAGGCTGTAGACATGGCTGATAGCCTGTATGGTTTCATACTGCCGATTGATCTCGCGGGCGCGTTCTGCTCTTGCTTTGGAATGGAAGAAGCCGATTATGAATACAATCATCACATAGACTGAAAACGCAAACAGCATGATGGCGCAACAGGGCGAATATATTGCACCCGCCGGATAGAAAGCATAAATATCATAATTCCGGCATTTGACGATACCGCCGTAAAAGACGTCTCCGCCCGAAACAATCCTTGTAAGCTCATTTCCGGCTTTCCGCTCCTTCAGAGCTGTAAGCTCCGGTATCTCATCCGCTCCGGCATATGCGCCATCGAGATTTGTTGCAATTATTCTGCCGTCTTCGGCAATGCAAAGTGTTCCGTCAAGTCTCGTTTCGTTTCTCGCCAAAAGATTTCTGACAGGAGAATAATGAAGCTCCAGCTTCTTGTCTGCCTGCCTTGATGCGCAGAATATAATGCCCTTTGCATCAGTTCTGGCTACGGCGGCAATATCGTAGATATCCCCGCCATGCCGGATTCTCGCCGAATAAACCTTCTTCGGATGGTCTGAAATCGCCTTTATGGCAGGACTTTGCAGCTCCGCTATCCAGCTCTCATAGCATCCATCCGCCGTACCGTTACATTTGACGGTTCTCATGAAGTTGTCCGGATTCAGATTTTCGTCGAGTACAAGTATGCAGCTCAGTCTCTGACTGTCATAGATCCTCTCAATATATTCCTGCCTTGCGCCATCATCAAGCATGGCAAGCGCTTCGCTGAGGCTTTCTGCCTTCTCGGTAAGCCTGATGAGACTTTTTACTTCATCCGCCGCCAGAAATTCATTGTAATCGTTGATTTGCTTTTTCAGATCGCTTATATTTCTGTCCATCGTCTTTTGTGCTTCTCTTCGGCTGTATTCAATGCTGAAGAAAAGCGTGCCCAGCATCATAATGGCTCCGATTGAAATAATAAGTGCTGTAACACGGATATCGTGCTTTTGCAAAGGAGTTCTTTTCGTTTTCTGCTTCATTTTCCATTCCCCTTCAGCGCAAAATCAATGTCAAGCGAATATTTTTCCAGAATTTTTCGTATGGTTCCGTCATTCTTCATTTCGGTAAGAACGGCTGTCAGCTGTCCGGCTCTCTTCGCTCCCGTCTCCCTGTCAAAGGCAACCCCGAGATCGGCAGAAAGCAGTGCCTCGTCAAGCACGCGATATTCTCCGCTGATATTCCGAATATGGTCAAGACAGGCTGTCTCGTGTCCGGCACATGCATCAACGTATTCCTTTTTCAGTGCGGCAAATACATCCGTCATCGTGGCAAAGCTGTATACTTTTTTGACAGAAACTCCGCTTATCGCATCATCCGAAAACAGCTCGTCAGGCTTTGTGGCATCCTGCACGGCGATGTTTTTCCCGTTCAGATCCTTCAGCGTGCGGATATCGCTTGCGGCTTTGACAACAACTACCTGCCTGCTGTACATATACGGTCCCGCCCATGAGTAATCGTCTTCCCTTCCGTTCATGGAAAAGCTGCCCCACAGGCAGTCTACCGTCACGCTTTTCAGGCAAGCGTCCTTATTCTGCCATGATATCTGCTTAAATTCCGGTGTTACACCGAGCCTGCGGCAGGCTTCCTCGGCTATCTCCACATCAATACCGGCGAAGTCGCCGTTATCATCCAGATAAAAATACGGCGAATAAACATCACTGCCGATAGTAAGTGTTTCCTTCTCTGTCGGCTTTTCCGGAGCATCGGCTCCGGTACAGCCCGAAAGAAGCAGGCATATTGCCGCCAGAAAAGCGGCGGCAAGTCTCATAGTTTTCCTTTTAATAAAATTCATAAAACACACCCCTTTTAAAATTACCGAAACGCCCGCAGTGTGCTTACGAAAATCCGGTTTATGAAGCCCGACAGCTCCTCACGGCTGTATCTGCCGTAGCCATCCACCACCACATGAAGCAATCCGTTTGAAAGATGGATATAAAGCATATCGAGCTCCGCTTCGGTGGCGTGCTTCAGCTCCCCGCGCCAATAGTCGATGCTTTTTTCTCTCGCAAGCTCTGTCATTTTAGCGAGAATCTTTCTGTCGCCTCCGTGAAAGACCAGTACGCGGCAAGCATTATCGTTGCGCTCTATCATTTCATAGATTGCGCTCATCAGTGAAGTGACATCGAGCGAGCGAATATATTTCAGCGACTCCTCGAAGCCTTCAAGCATCTCGTTCTCTATGCTCTCAAGCAAGGCAAAGCAGTCGGTATAATGTGCATAGAAGGTTGCGCGGTTCAGCTCGGCAAGCTCACAAACCTCCTTGACCGTAATCTTGTTTATAGGCTTTTTTTCAAGCAGCCGCAGGAGGCTGTCTTTCAGCACCTTCTGCGTATAGCGCACACGGGCATCTGTCTTTTTCATAGAAAAACTCCCTTCACAAAATATTCACAAAGATAAGCGACATCATCGGCTGCTCCTGTCGGATATCTTTCGGTTTCATAAAAGCTGACGGTTGCTATTTGTCTCTATCTGCATTATACTATAACTGTGAAAGATATTCAACACTTATCTTGAAAAAGGAGGGTAAAAATGTATAAAAAATATTTTGTTACCGGAGCAACAGGCTTTCTCGGCAAAGCGGTAGTACAAAGACTGCTCACAAAAGCGGCTGATATTTACGCTCTGGTCATGAAAGACGATCCGCTTGCAGGCACTCTGCCAAATGGAATACATGTTTGTGTGGGCAATGTCTGCGACCCCTCATCTCTTGATTCGTTTCTCGACGGTGCGGACGGACAAAGCTGTGTGATACACTGCGCGGGAATCGTCTCCGTCGCCAGCCGCCCGGGTGAACAGCTTTATAAGGTCAATGTAGGCGGTACGAAAAATATCGTCAATGCATGCATTTCTCACAGCGTCGGAAAGCTGGTTTATGTCAGCTCGGTACATGCTCTTACGGAAAAACCGAAGGGCATTGAAATAGATGCCGAGACCGATGCCTTTAACCCTGACAGGCTCGTCGGCGATTATGCCAAAAGCAAGGCGATGGCAACCCGAATCGTTCTGGATGCCGCGAGAGCTTCGCTTGACGCAAGCATTGTACTTCCGTCAGGCATCATCGGTCCCGGAGACACGGCAGGAGGAAGCATCACAGAGCTTCTTCTGTCTTTTCTCGCCGGAAAGTTGCCGATTGCCGTAAAGGGCGGATATGATTTCGTAGATGTGCGGGATGTTGCGGCAGGCATTGTCTCATGTGCGGAAAAGGGCGTACGCGGAAAATGCTATATTCTCTCCGGTCACTATGCCACAATCAGAGATATTCTCGAAACGGTTGCCGGAAGCACCGGCATAAAAAAAGCCGTATCGTATATTCCCATCGCGCTGGCAAAAATCGTTGCGCCGTTCTATGAGCTGGACAGTATCCGCAGAAAGAAAAAGCTGTTCTTTACTCCATATGCGGTTCATGTGCTCCAAAGCAACGCCAGATTTTCCAAAAAAGCATCCGAAAACGATCTCGGCTATACCCCGCGCTCGCTGAAGGAAACGCTTCTGGATACGGTAAAGTGGCTGAAAAAAGCCCGCCCGGCGACAATTTGAAGTTTTTTCAGACAAATACGGCGAAAAGCGACAACTCTCAAAAAAAGAGCTGTCGCTTTTCTTGATTTTTTCCTTTCAGATCTGAAATACATGCTCTGTTTCTCCCCTTATCGGTATGGCAGTCAAAGGATTTATCGGTACTCGGAGATAAGGCATGAGACTCATCGTTTTATGATAATATCTTTTTTTGAAAAGACAGTCTGTCCGAATTTTCGTGTGCTCTCAGCGAAAAATACTTGACATTATTCCATCTTGGGAATATAATATAAACAGAGAGGCGGTGTACATGATAAAATATATTTCTGCCGTGGAAACAGCAAAACGCCGGAATATTTCAAGACGCCGCACAATTGTTCTAAAAGCGTCAGGTACATCCGCTCAAACGGTGCGGGAAGAAATTATCCCTGATTCAGCAACGGTTTTACACCACGACCCGTAGGCAAGAAGCACAGGCAAAGCCCACGAGCCACGTATGATATGGACAAGGCATCGGCTTTGCAATGCATGGTCGATGCCTTGCGGCATTTTTACAGGAGGTGCAGAATGAAAAGAAGAATTATTACAATAGGACGCGAATTCGGTAGCGGCGGGCGCAAGCTCGGGCGCAGGATTTCCGAAAAGCTGCAATTGGCTTATTATGACCGTGAAATCGTCACCGAGATTGCCAAACGCACGTCTCTTTCAGAGGAGTATGTCGACCGCATAACGTCAGATCGCCCGTTCGTTTCATACCCGATACATATCGGGATGAGTTTCTATGACGCGCCCGATTATGCTTTGGAGCGTTACTTCGGCGTTTATGCGGAGCAGCACCGTTTGCTCGAGGAACTGTCCGTAAAGTCCGATTGTGTAATCGTAGGGCGATGCGCCGACTATATTCTGCGGGAAAAGAATCCATTCCGTATTTTTGTATATGCGGATATGGAAAGCAAGCTGAAACGCTGTCGTGAACGCAGTCCCGAAAACGAAAACCTGTCCGATTTCAAAATGAAAAGAAACATACGCTCTATCGACAAAGGCAGAGCGAGATATTACAACTATTTCAGCCAACGGAAATGGGGCGCGCGTGATAATTGCGATCTGCTCATCAATACATCGGGAAAAGATATCAGGCAAATTTCCGAGGCAACTGCCGACTATCTCAAAAGTTATCTTTTTGACCGATAAAGGGCTATGCGGATATTTTGTCTGCGAGGCAACTTCCGGAGTTTACTTCATGCCTTATTCGCAGCCGTAAATTCTCTCAAAACAAAAGTGAGATAAAAAACGTCAAAAGAGATAAGATAAAATCAAGAGTGTGTACCGTATCATGTGGGATACAGCACACACTCTTTTGAAATTGTTTTTCGTTTCTTATCCGTACCGTCTTTCGGCTCCGAAAAGCGCGTTCTGTCTCGGGTACATATCAGCCCTTGCTGTTTGCAATTGCCTGATCGATAAGCTTCTGCAGCGTTTCCGCCTGCTTCTTTCCGGTTATTGCACCGACAATCGGTTCACCTACGATATTGCCGTTCTTATCAACCACATAAGTTGTGGGGAACGTATAAATACCGGCGGTAAACTTCCCTGCCTCGCTTTTGGAAGCAAACCAGATATTACGGTAAGACACGCCCTTTTTCGCAAGAATGTTCTTAGCTTCCGAAATTGCCGCCTTGTCTCCGTCCAGCGTAAACGAGTTGATTCCGACAACAGCTCCGCCTTTTTCAGCGAGCTTCTTGTTCAGTGCCTCCAGATCGGCAAGCTCGCCCACGCAGGGGCTGCAGGTAGTAAACCAGAAGTTTACCACGGTAACGTTGTTGCCGGAAAACAGCTCGCTGCTCTTTACATCCTTGCCGTCAAGGTCCTTGCCTTCAAATGCGGGGAATTTCATAAGGTCTCCCTTTTCTATCGGCTTGCCGTTTTCAGCAGGGACGCTCATATCGCCGTCAGACGGCTTTTTGCCGCATCCGGGATACTTCTGCTCCAATATCGTAAGCTTGCCTTCTATCTCGCGTATCTGTTCGGCACCTTCTTTGAGCAGCTTCAGTTCGTCTGCCTTGAATTGTTCCTTTGCCCCTTCAATCGTCTTGAGCAGGAAGTCGCCGTAGTTGCTGCCATCCTCAATCATTACAGAACCCTTATTTGCCGACATAAAGACCTTTTCCCAAAGGGCACTGTTCTCGGACAGAATTGCATTTTCCTGTGCCATCAGCTTCTGATGCAGTTTTGCCGCCTCATCCATGGATTTAGGCTCTGTTGCTATCAAAGCGGCAATTTCGCTTTTTCTGTTTACGTCGTTTTTCTTTCCGCCTCCGGTCGTACCGCATGCGGCAAGGCTGAATATCAGCATAACGAGTGTCAGTACCGTTAATATTTTTGTTATTTTCATTGTTTTTGCTCCTTTTCTTCTTTTGAAATTTCTTCTTGTTTTATCTGTTCAAGAGTTTCCGTTTCCCCTGCGGGACAGTCGCTTTCTTTTCCCTTGCCGAAACCGTAGCGAAAGCTGACGGCGTTCGTGGGACAAGCGCGGACACACATTCCGCAACGGATACATTCGGTGTGATCCGGTGATTTCGTCACATCCACATCCATCTTGCAGGCTTTTGCGCATTTCCCGCAGGAAACACATTTGTGCTTATCTACCTTCATTCCGAGCAGTGACACTTTATTCAGAAGCGCGTAAAACGCACCAAGCGGACACAGCCACTTGCAAAACGGACGGTAAAACAGCACGCTCAGAACCACTACCGCAATCAGAACACCGAGCTTCCATGAAAAAAGTACACCAAGTGCCGCCCGTATTCCGGAATTGACGGCAGCAAGCGGTATCGCTCCTTCAAGTACGCCCTGCGGACACAGGTACTTGCAGAAGAACGGGTCTCCCATGCCTACATCGTTTGTGATAAGTACGGGAAGCAAAACCACCATTACAAGCAAAACCGCGTATTTCACATATCTCAGCGGCTTCAGCTTTTTTGTGGAGAGCTTTTTTGTCGGTATCTTGTGCAGCAGCTCCTGAAACCATCCGAAGGGGCACAGAAAACCGCAGATAAAGCGTCCCAGCAGTACTCCCAGCAGGATGAGAAAGCCCGTAATATAATAGGAAAATCTGAATTTCGATGATCCTACCACTGCCTGAAAAGCTCCTATGGGGCAGGCACCGGACGCTGCCGGGCAGGAATAGCAGTTCAGCCCCGGTACGCAAACGGTTTTTCCCTTTCCCTGATAAATACCGCCCTTCAGAAAGTTCGGCAGATGAATGTTGGTAAGCAATGTCGCTCCCGCCTGAATCCAGCCGCGAAAGCGGGAGATGCTTTGCGATATGCCCGACTTTTTCTTTTCTTTTTTCTTTTCTTTTTTCTTTTTTTCGACTTTTTTCTTATCCAATTCCAACACACTCCAGACACAATCGTATTGCCTTGCTCAGTACGGTATCCGCCTCTCCGCGCAGAGCACCGTAGCACAGCATCGCCGCACCGCATATGAGTAAAGCGACCTGAAGCACGGCTTTTTTCGATCGAACCAATTCGATCCCCCCTTTCTCTTGCTCCTTCATTTTAGCACAGCGGGTATAAAATCTCCGTTAAGAATGAAAACTTAACAAAAACTTTATATCCGCCGTGGTATAATGAAGCTGTAAAAAATATGAAATGCAAATCAAGGAGGTTTTTATGCACATCTTGATAGTAGAAGATGAACGCGCACTCTGCGAAACAATCGTCCGCAGTCTGCGCCGCCTTGCTTACAGCGTGGACTTCTGTCATGACGGAAAGCAAGCACTCAGACTGCTCTGCGTGGAGCGTTATGATCTCGTATTGCTGGATCTTAATCTTCCCGGAGCGGACGGTATGACGGTACTGCGGACGCTCAGGCAATCAGACAGGGACACGAAGGTGCTGATACTTTCGGCTCGCAGTGAGGTTGCCGACAAAGTGGAGGGGCTTGACGCAGGAGCTAATGACTATCTGGCAAAACCGTTTCACCTGGAGGAGCTGGAAGCGAGAATACGCAGTCTGACACTGCGACAATTCACGCAGAACGATGTCATTCTGTCCTGCGGTGCACTTTCCTTTGATACTAAGACACGTACCGCCGCCACCGACGGGCAAACGCTGACTCTCACGAGAAAAGAGACCGGCATACTCGAATATCTGCTCCTGCACAGAGGGCGTCCCGTCAGTCAGGAAGAGCTTATTGACCATGTATGGGACAACAGCGTTGACAATTTCAGCAATTCTATCAGGGTACATATTTCCGCACTGCGAAAAAAACTGCGTGCTGCGCTCGGATATGACCCTATCCGTAACCGCATCGGCGAGGGGTATGTTTTGGAGGAAAAAAATCATGAAAAAACTTCCTCTGCAATGGAGAATAACCCTGATGACAGCGCTCCTCATATGTGCAACCTGTATTACCATGAATCTCCTTCTCAGCTATTCCGGAAGACACTATATGGATTCCATCGGTTCCCACCTTGCCGGCTACGGAGATACGGATAAGGGAGAACCGGACTTTTTTGACCCCGAACGTGAAAAGACGGATCAGGAGCTGACTATTGTAATTCACGGGGCACAGGAGTCATTTATCACTACCAACTGGTATATCACGGCGGCAGTAACTCTTCTCGGCGGCGTGCTTGCATACTTCTTGAGCGGACGCGCGCTGAAGCCGCTGAGCACCTTTGCCTCACAGGTAGAAAAGGTTCAGCCGAACAATCTGACTGATATGAAAATTACCGAAGAGGTTCTTCCGGAGTTCCGGAAGTTCAGCAGATCATTCAATCAGATGCTTGACCGCCTGAATGAGGGCTTTACCGCACAGCGGCAGTTCACCGGAAATGCGGCTCACGAGCTGCGGACGCCGCTTGCACTGATGCAGGCACAGCTTGAGCTGTTTTCCGCAGAGCATCCCGAGGTACTGCCGGAAACAGCGGACTTTCTTTGCCTGTTGCAAGAAGAAACCGAGCGGATGACGCAGATGACAAAAACTCTGCTTGAGATGAGTGAGCTCAGAGCAGTCCCATGTACCGACCGTATAGAGCTTGCACCGATGGTAGAGGAGATATTTACCGACCTTGCGCCGATTGCGGAGAAGAACGGTATAATCCTTGAAAGTACAGGCGACGGTATTATTACCGGCAGTGACACACTGATCTACCGCCTGCTCTTCAATCTTACCGAAAATGCCATACGCTACAACCGTCCGGACGGGACGGTGCATATTACGATAACAGAAGAAAACAATCATCTTCTTATTCGGGTTGCGGACAGCGGTTGCGGCATACCGGAACAATACAGAGAAAGCATTTTTCAGCCATTCTTTCGTGTTGATAAATCACGAAGCCGTGAAAACGGCGGTGTGGGACTCGGACTGTCGCTGGTATGGGAGATTGCCGCATTGCACGGCGGAGATGTCCGCGTAGAGGAAAGCTCGGAAAGCGGTACTGCTATAACGGTAAGACTTCCGATATAAATATATTTTACAAAATTAACCGAAAAATACCCGCATAGGCGGCCTTTTATGCCGCCGTTGCGGGTATTTTCTGTGCAGTGATCTTTTTATGAAAGCCCGAAAACTTTTTTTCAATAAACCCCTTGACAAACTATGCTGTAACTGTTATAATTACAGCAGAGATGTAACAAAATCGGTTACAGCATATTCTCAAATGCAAAGGAGATATATCGTGAACAGTTCTTTCAGCATCGCGGTACACGCACTCGTATATCTGAATCATATGGAAAAGGTACTCAGCAGTGAGGAGCTTGCACGGAATGTATGCACAAATCCCGTACTGATCCGCAAGGTAATGTCCAAGCTGAAAAAAGCCGGCATAGTGGATACAAAAGGAGGCAACAGCGGCGGCTATGTTTTCACCGCAGATGCCGAAGCACTCACACTGGAGCGGATTGCAGAGGCAATCGACGCGCATTTTGTCGGTTCTCCGTGGAGGAGCGGCGATGTGGATAAGGAATGTCTGATTTCCTCCGGCATGGGCGAGCTCATGCAGAATATATATACCCGGCTTGACGAGCGTTGTCGGGAGAGCCTGCGCGGAATAACCGTTGCCGATATCGACAGAAAAATACTGAAAGGCGGAAAGGAGCCGAAAATCAATGAAAAAGAATAACGGAAAAACGCTTTGTATTATTATTTACGTACTGACTGTAATTGTCGGGGCGGCGGGAGGTTATCTTCTCTATCGGTTTGCCGGGTGCGGTGCCGGAAGCTGCAGCGTAACCTCAAATCCTTATCTCGGCGCCGCACTCGGAGCTGTCTTTGGCTTTCTGCTCGGTACACTTCTCTGCCCGCAGAGAAAAGCAGAAGAATAAAAGCGGCTCCGACAGTCAAACAAACACTTGCAACAAAATAATTGAAAAGGAGAATTTATATGAAACGGACTATACAGCTTTTCTCTCTCCTTTTGGCTGTTTTCTTCCTCTTCGCCGTACTGCTGACAGGCTGTGCAAGCGGCGGAACGGGAGTAATACCTGATAGTACGAAAGGAAAGACGGGAAAAATGAGTAATTCGGAAAATCACGGGAATGTAATCTATCTCGCGGGCGGTTGCTTCTGGGGGCTGGAGCACCTGATGGAGTCTATCTCGGGTGTCATTGATGCCACAAGCGGCTACGCCAACGGCACCTGCGAGGCGGATGCCGACTATGAGACGGTCTGCAATGGTGAAACCGGCTTTCGTGAAACGGTTCGTGTTGAATACGACCCCGAAAAAGTCAGCCTTGATGCCCTCCTGCTCGCCTACTTTTATGTGATTGACCCGACGGTAAAAAACCGTCAGGGCAACGATGTGGGCAGTCAGTACCAGACGGGAGTTTATTATGCAGACGAGCAATCAAAAGAGGCGGCACAGCGTATATACGACCTCGAAAAGAGCCGCCGCACGGAGTTCTATGTGGAGTTCGGACCTCTTGTCAACTTCTATCCGGCTGAGGAATATCATCAGGATTATCTGAAGAAGCATCCGAACGGCTACTGCCATATACCGCGCGAGGAGATAGAGCTGTTTTCAAAATTGAAAATCGATCCGGGCGATTACAGAAAGCCCGCCGCCGAAGCTATTCGTGACAAGCTCACGGCGGAGCAATACCGCATCACACAGGAAAACGGCACGGAGCCCCCATTCCGAAATGAGTTTTGGAATAAGTTTGAAAAAGGTATCTATGTGGATGTGGTGACAGGCGAGCCGCTGTTTTCCTCAACAGACAAATTTGAAAGCGGGTGCGGTTGGCCTGCGTTTTCAAAGCCCATAGAGGCGCCCGCCGTAATTGAGCGGCAGGACAACAGCCACGGAATGCGCCGCACCGAAGTACGCAGTCGCGCCGGAGATTCACACCTCGGTCATGTATTCGAGGGCGACCCCGATTCGCCAAACGGCGTGCGCTACTGCATCAACAGTGCCGCACTGCGCTTTATCCCATATGAAAAAATGGAAGCTGAGGGCTACGGCTATCTGCTATCCATCTTTGATTGACAGTAAAGGAGTCGTATATGGAATTTGTCATTACTTTTCTTGAAGGCTTTATATCCTTCATCTCTCCCTGCATGCTTCCGCTCCTGCCGCTTTACGTTTCGTATTTTGCAGGCGGCGCGGACAAAAAGCACAAGGTGTTTTTCAGGGCACTCAGTTTTGTGCTCGGCTTCACCGTCGTATTCAGCCTGCTGGGACTGTTCGCCGGAACGCTCGGCGCATTTCTCAAAGAATACAAAACCGCAGTAAATATTGTCGGCGGACTGCTGATAATTATTTTCGGTCTCTCGTATCTCGAAGTCATTAAGCTTCCCTTTTTCAAAGGAATGCAAAGCGGGCGGACAGCAAATACCATCGTATCGGCGTTTCTTTTCGGCGTGATTTATTCGGTCAGCCTGACGCCGTGCATCGGTGCCTTTCTCGGCTCGGCTCTCACTCTCGCCGGTGCATCAGGCACGGCAGTCAAGGGCGTACTGCTCCTTGTGACATATTCAATGGGGCTCGGTGTTCCCTTCCTCATTTCGGCACTGCTTATTGAAAAGCTTAACACGGCATTTACCTTCATCAAGAAGCACTACCGTGTAATAAACATCGTCTGCGGCAGCTTTCTGATACTTGTCGGAATTCTGATGGCATGCGGACTGATGGACAGACTGATGTCGGTATTTTCATAATCCAAGGAGGACAAAATGATGAAAAAAACAGCATTTGCAATACTTGCGGCTTTTCTCGTGGTACTGTTTGTCGGCGCTATAGTGCTGTACGGACAGCTGTCAAAGAAATACACGCCGCCTTTTGAACTGCCGACAACCGCAGAGAAAACATCCGCAACAACATCCGATACGGTTGCCTCTGCAAATGAAACAACGGCATCGGAAACGGAAATGACCACACAGCCATATTCCGCAACAGATATAATACCGGCGCAAACAACCTCGTCGGATTCAACCGAAACAGCACAGACAACGCCTCAAAAAACAACCGCGGTGGGAACAACCGTACCTGAGCCGGTGAAAAATACCGCGCCGGATTTCGCAGTACTCGACGGAAACGGAAATACCGTCCGTCTTTCCGATAAATTCGGTAAGCCTGTCGTCATAAACTTCTGGGCAACCTGGTGTCCTCCCTGCAAGCAGGAGCTACCCGACTTTGACAAGCTCTGCAAGGAATACGGAGACAGGGTGGTATTCATGATGGTCAATCTGACAGACGGATACCGCGATACTGTTGATGGTACAAAGCGATTTGTTTCAGGCAAGGGCTACACATTCCCCGTGTATTTTGATACAAAGGACAATGCCGCAAGCGCATACAATGTCTCATCTATCCCGCAGACTACATTTATCGGCGCAAACGGAAATATATATACTACACGCATAGGAGCAATGAACGAGGCGACACTCAGGATATATCTGAACGCATTGCTCGGGAACTAAAACCGCACTTCACCTCGCGATATTTTCGGAAAGCCCGGAAAATCGCGAGGTCGTTCCGTTTTCCGGCATCGAAACTATTGACAGTAAGCGAATTTTCCGATATAATATTTATGGGAACATATCCTGATAATATGAAAGAGAGGAACAAAAAAATGGACACAAAAAACAAATATTCCGGCACGCAGACCGAGAAAAATCTGATGGCGGCTTTCTCCGGAGAATCGCAGGCGAGAAACAAGTATACCTATTTCGCATCAGTTGCAAAAAAACAGGGTTTTGAGCAGATCGCCGCTCTCTTTCTCAAAACAGCAGACAATGAAAAGGAGCATGCAAAGCTTTGGCTCAAGGAGCTTTGCGGCATAGGCGATACCGCGGAAAACCTTGCTGCCGCCGCAGACGGCGAAAACTATGAATGGACGGATATGTATGAAGGCTTTGCCAGAACCGCCGAGGAGGAGGGCTTTGCCGGACTTGCGGCAAAATTCCGCCTCGTAGCCGCAATCGAAAAGCACCACGAAGAGCGTTACCGCGCACTGCTTCGCAATGTGGAAGCCGCCGAGGTTTTCGCCAAAAGCGAAGTAAAAGTATGGGAATGCCGCAACTGCGGACATATAGCAGTCGGAGTAAGTGCCCCGGAGGTATGCCCGACATGTAACCATCCGCAGAGCTATTTTGAGCTTCACGCGGAAAATTATTGAGCACACAAAAATTCTTTTTCTTGCATCACTATCGTAGAAAAACGATACAGATACCTCACGCAGATGAATTATAAAAACACAAGGAGGTTGCCAAGATGAGAAAACATTTCAGCCATTGCCTGCTCTGCGGGCGTGTAATTCCCGAAGGAAACGTGTATTGCGAACTCTGCCGCGGAAATGCGGAAAGCAGTCCGCTTGATCCCGACAGAATCTATGATCCGGAAACCGATCCGCTGCCGCACCATGAATTTCCGGAAACCGATCAACAGCCGCCCTCCAAGAGACAGACCGGAAAGGTCACACCCAAGGGCAACGGATAAGCAAGGAGGCATTTATGAAACTGACTTTTCTCGGCGCAGCCCATGAAGTTACAGGCTCATGTACACTGCTTGAGGCATGCGGTAAAAAAATACTGATAGACTGCGGTATGGAGCAGGGTCCCGACATCTATGAAAACGATGAGCTTCCCATTCCGCCCGGCTCCGTGGATTTCGTTTTTCTGACACACGCTCATATTGACCACTCCGGAAAACTGCCCTTGCTTTTAAAGAACGGCTTTTGCGGAGAAGTATATTCCACCTCGGCAACGCATCGGCTCTGCGCGATTATGCTCGCAGACGCGGCACATATTCAGGAGTCGGAAGCGGAATGGAAAAACCGGAAAGCTCAACGCTCCGGTGAAGAGGGATACACTCCGATGTATACGCTTGAAGATGTTGAAGCACTGATGCAGCGTTTTCGGACAACCGATTACGGAAATCAAATAACGCCATGTGCAGGAATTTCCGCTGTCTTCTTCGATGCGGGGCACCTGCTTGGCTCGGCAAGCATTCAAATTACAATAACGGAAAACACAGACACGCACACTATAGTTTTTTCCGGAGATGTAGGTACACCGAACCGCCCTCTCCTGCGTAACCCACACGCACCGGATAAGGCAGATACTCTGATTATAGAGTCCACCTACGGCGATCGCCCCCGCCCAAAGCAACCGAAGGATCTTGAGCTCAGACTGGCAGCAATCATTGATTCCACTCTGAGCGGCGGAGGCAATGTGGTAATTCCCTCATTTGCCGTAGGGCGCACTCAGGAGCTCTTGTATATGCTTCGCCGAATCAAGGAACAGAAGCTTATACCAAACGATTTCCCTGTCTATCTGGACAGTCCGCTTGCGATTGAGGCAACAAATATATATAAAGAAACACTGCATGAATATTTTGACGATGAGACCGACGCACTGCTGGCAAAAGGCATCAATCCAATCGGATTTTCCGGCCTTTATCTGACAGAGACAAGTGATGCCTCCAAGCTGATCAATTCCGACCCGACGCCGAAGGTCATCATCTCGGCTTCGGGAATGTGCGAAGCCGGACGTATCCGGCATCACTTGAAGCACAATCTCTGGCGACCGGAATGTACTGTACTTTTTGTGGGCTATCAGGTAGAGGGAACGCTCGGCAGACGCCTTTTGGACGGGGTTAAATATGTAAACCTGTTTGGCGAGGATGTCAGAGTAGCGGCAAGCATTCAGACGCTCGAGGGAATTTCCGCACATGCCGATGTAAATCAGCTGATTGACTGGATATCCTCTATAAAGAAGCTGCCGGAAAAAATCTATGTCAACCACGGCGCGGACAGCGTCTGTGACGTATTTGCCGCCACTGTCACCGAAAGACTCGGAATTGAGGCTTCGGCGCCCTATAGCGGGGACTCTTTTGATCCGGTAAGCGGCGCTCAGTTGGCAGTCGGCAGTCGCAAAAAAGCCTCTCACGGCAATTATCTGAGAAAGCACCGCTCATCAGCCGTATGGACTAAGCTTCATTCCGCCGGAATGCGTCTGATCGGGATTATTGAGCGTAGCAGGAATTGCAACAGCAAGGATCTTGCCGCTCTCACAAGCCGTATCAATGCCATATGCGACAAGCAGGAAAAAGAAATCAAAAGATCCCGCAATTGATGCTCGCGCGAATATGATAAGAGACAGCTTTTAAACAGTATCTACTTTTTGAAAACAAAAATACGGCAGGCTTTGAGCCTGCCGTATTTTTATTATGAATTATGCGAAAAATCTGCCGTTGATTTTTCGCGGAGACCTTGCTTTTTCAGTGCACTGTCGTGCGGATATAGAAGATGCCCTTGCTGGTCCGAGAGTCCTCATACATTGTTGATATTTTTACCATTACCTTGGTTTCCTCGCCGGAACGAAGCCTCTTCACCTTAACCTTTTCCACAAATGTTCCGGCATGAATGAAGCCTGTCCTGCCGAGCAGCTTATCCGGCAGGAAGGTTGCCTGCCCCGTTTCGGCATTATATACTGTTTTCACCGAATACAGCTCCGCGCGGATGAGAACATCATTATCGGCGGGATTTGTAAGCCAGATTGAGGCATATCCGCCCTCAATCGTCGGCTCACAGCAGATTTTTACCTTGCAGACATCGGGAGCTTCATATGCCGCATAGCCCGCAATTGCCGATTGATTCTGCGGTTCTCCCGCAGTTTCGTTTTTATCAATTATTTTCGGCTCCATGCGGATTATCAAAACCAGCCCTATGATAAGCACAGCGACAACCGTAGTCACAGCCAGTGCGACGAGAATATCTTTTTTCAATTTCGTTTTGCTGAATGAATGCATAGCTTTCCCTTTCCGTCAGTCGGATATTTCGCCGACGCGTATCGTCAGCATACCGACCGGCACAAAGCTGTCGGATAAATATTTGCCGCCGTTTTCTGTCGGCTCTCCGCGAAGCGAAGTGTAGATTACCGTCTTGGCATTCTCGTCCTCCGGATCGGTGTGAGGCACAGTAAAGCTCGGCGAAAACGGAGCGGTAAGCGAGGCATCCGAATAAAACTCCATCGTGACACCGCCTACCACTCTTCCCTCTGTGGCAAAAAGCGCACGGTAATCCAATGTAACTGCGAGCTTCCTGTTCTGCGTAGGAAGATCCGTTTCGTTTTCGTTTGAATATTTCACGCTGATACGGTTTGCAGTACCGTCAAAGCCATACCAACCGGGATAACCCGCCTCTGTACCGCTTGCGGGATTTCCGATTTCACCATCAGTTTTGTAGCGCATTTCGTTTACATCCCACCTGCCGTAGTCATAACAGAAGGTCATCGAGCCGAATTCAATGGTAACGGCGTATTTGTAATCGCCCGATTTCGCTTCATCGTTTTCCGCATGTACGGGAAATACCGGAACAGAGAGCAAAATCAAGGCAAACGCCATAATAACGGCACAAAGAGATTTTGCACCGTGCTTATTCAGTTTTTTCATTGTGCAGCACCTCTTTCTGACGTTATTGCCTTCGTGCTCTGAACGGATATCCGTCGGTCGCCATTCCGTCGGCACGGTCTATTTTCACCGTTGCCGAAATATTTTTCTCACCCTCATAGGAGGAAAGCTCCGGATATATGCCGAACACTGCGCTTGTTCTTAGTTCGTATACGATTTTCTTTTCCGCCTCCAGCAAAACTGCGGGGATGACATTGTCACTGTCGCATTTCACGGTAATATCCGCGCCGCACAGATAAAAGTCCGCGGCAAAAAATACAGTTTCCGAATGTATCGGTGTGTCGGATCTGTTTACCACCAGCACGTCAAACGACGGCGAGGGTGCGCCGCCCTGCTCAAGCCATTTTCCGCTGTTTACATATCTCTCGCCCGTTTTGGAGTTGACAGCAATGCTTTCCAGCTGATAAACAAAGGAAATATTCTTAAAAATAATATCTATCGCATAGCTGTATTCCCTTTCGCTCCCGACGCTTATCAGCACATCGATTTTTTATCCGTGTGCAGACGACGGTGCGGCAAAACCCATCTGCAAAGAGAGAAAAAGCGCAAAAACCACGCAGTATGAAAATATCGGCAGCAGTTTCTTTTTCATTGCGCTTCTCCCTTCCTGCAGATTTTGCTTGGATCTTACTTCGTGATGGTGACCTTGATTTCACCGAGTTTCTGAGCTGCTATCTCGGCAACAGTGGGTGTGCCCGTTACCTTGAAGGTCGCGGTTGCGTTGTGGCTTCCGCGGGCGTCGCCGACGTTGCATTTATCAACAGTGCCTGTTCCGTCAGTAATGTTGATGCTAAGCGGACCGTAAGCATTGGTTACATTTTCCGCCGTGATATCGTAATTGACGGGAAGGTCTGAATGGTTAGTGATCTTTACAGTACCTTCTCCTGCCCACTCTGCGCCCGTGCTCGGCTCATACTGGTATGTATCGGGGTTCCACTTGGAGCCGGACGAATAAGTAAATGTCGGATTTGTGAATTCTATATCCACAAGATAGACATGAACCATATCACCGCTGATGGTGATATTGACATCCTGTCCGGAAGTCTGCCCGGTGTACTCTGCCTCAGGCGTTCCTGCCGCAAATGCGGGGACAGCCATGCAGAGACAAAGCACTGCACTCAGCACAATTGCAAAAATTTTCTTCATCTGTTTTCCTCCTTTTTTTGATTTTTATTTTAAATTGCCTCGCAGCAAATTAAAATCTCTTTAAGCCTCAATCCTTGGTGATAGTGACGGTGACGGTTGCAACCGTGAAGGTGTCTGTTGCCTGATTAAAGGAATTGAGTTTCTTTGCCGCATAGTATTCGGCTACTGCGTTCCAATCGCCGCTGGTGACATTGATGGTCAGCACGCCTGTAGTGGGAACGCCGAAGTTTTCCCTGTCTCCTGCCGTGGCTGCCGAAACCTCCTGCCAAATCCCCGTTATCGGCGTGCCGGACGAGGAATTGTCCGCATAAAAGTTTGCCTTGATGCCTACCGGACTGTCACCGATAGCGGAATGCAGAAAATCTATTTTGGCATTCGGCGTATACCATATCGGGGAATTTGAGCGGTTTGTAACTACGATTTCATTGTTGCCGCCTTCAAAACCCGTCCAGCGTGATTCACCGACAAGCTCTTCATAAACCATGGTGCCGGCATTCCATTCCGACATGGAATATGTAAAATACATCGAACCGAATTCAATATCCACAGCATAAACCGATTGACTGTTGCCCATATTTTCGGTTCTTGCGTACACGTAGTCTCTGTGTGAATCATACACACCGCCCGTTGCGGGAGAATGCCAGTCTGCCGTTCCGGGAGCTACCGGAAGCGGGCTGTCCACGGGATAGAACTTGTCCCACGTCATCCCCGGCTTCTTGCGGAAGATCGCACCGTCAAGCGAATAGCTGATCTGCCCGAAAACCTTCTGTGTATCGGCGGTTTCGTAGTTGCCTACGTCCGCACCCGAAAGCGTGATGCCTGTCAGCGTGATTTTGTCCACCCTGTATCCGATGGAAATGTCGTTATAGAAAACACTCACCGCACTCGCAGAGACCTCGTCCGCTCCCACTACGCCGGACAGATATATCATGCCCGGGTCTTGAATATCGCGCGGCGCAGTCCAGCCAGCGTGCTCCGCGGCACTGACATATGTCAGCGGATTTTGTATTCGGTTTACCGTAAGTGTGCGCTTTGCTATCGTAAATTCCGTCTCCGACATGGCTGTAAATGTGTCGGCATGTATTACTGCCGAAATCTTATATTGTCCCGCGTTTTTCGGAGCGACCGTTCCGAGCTCTGTCCACAAGGTTCCCTCCTGCGCATAGTAGGAATAGAAAACCGAATTCAGCTCGGCATCGGTTGCCGCATATTCTGCTCCCGTTTCTTCGGAATAAAGGCGGAGAATCGACGGTCTGACTTCTGTACCGTCATAAATCCTGTTGAGAGCATTGAGCTCTATTTTATATAAAGCCTTTTTTACGACGGTTATCTTATACACCACGGAGTTGAGCGTGATTGTCTTTCCCTCCACTGTCACGGTATCTGTCTTTTTCAGACGGATTACCTTCTCGGTTACGCCCGTCATATCAAGCGTCGCCGTGATTATGCGGTCTGTGCCGATTGTCTGCTCTGAAACGGTCATACCGAATGGCTCTATACTTACATTTACATTGTCATCTATGGCGTATTTTGCATAAAGATATGCAAAATTGTCGTCATGCTCTATATAAATCCTGTAGGCGAATACATTCTCCATAAAGCTGTCGCCGACAAGACCGTTTCTGCCATCGGTATACTGCCCGTCACGATAGATATCAAGGTCGGTAAGCGTTGCGGAAACGGAGTCTGCTTTGATATTCATATGGCTCGGATAGGCAATCTCGCCGGAGAGTGTTCCCTGCTCCTCTGCGCATATCGTGATTGTGGCATATCCGGATTTCGGCAGGACCGCCGTTCCGCTGTAGCCGTACATTGCTGCCGTCGGTATCTTCAGCGCGTATATGCCGCCGTGCTCCTGCGGATTAGGCAGTGACAGCGCAATCGAACGGAAGTGTGCCGGAGCGGCAACCTCACCTATCTTGACGGAATTTTCGTCTATATGGAGCGTGAGCATAAGCTCGTCCATTTTGTTTTCAAGTGCCGGCAGAGAATCAAGCGGAACCACCGCCGAATTTCCGATACTGCCGTCGGCTCCCGCTTTTAAGAGCCACCTGTTGTCGGGCGCTTCTGCGCAGTAGTAATAAATCTCGCCGGTGCTTCCGTCGGCAGGTTGCGTGACATATTTCCTGTATTGATATGTCTCGCCGTTTATCACGGTATCAAACCGCTGTGCCTCAAAAAGCTCGAAAACTCTGCTGCCTGACGAGGCAAGCTCAGGGAATCTGCCGAGAAAAGCATATCCGTCCGAGTCTATATTTACCGTCGGCAGAGCACTGTATTGCACGCCGTTTTCCGTCACGGAATAATGCCCGAAGCCCGATGCGATAATCTTAGCCACGGACGAAACCGAAATGGAGTTTGACTCCATATTTGTTTTGTTTCCCGCGCCTATTGCCGCAGCCGCGTCGGTTCCGCTGTAGCCTGCTGTTCCTTGCGGATTGAATTTATCCGGATAGCCGGATTTTGCGGTAATTTCTCCGCCGTTCAGATTTATTGTAAGTCCCGAGGTGCCGCGTCTCGCAAGCGTGGAAACCTCGTCTGTCGTTCCTATACCGGGACATCCGACACCGCCCACGGCATTTACCCTTCCGCCGCTGATGACGATGGAATAATTGTCGGTGTATTTTGTTGTCCAGTTATCCTGGAGCGAGTCGCCGTCTCCTATACCGGCAGCCTGATGTCCGCCGTGTGCATTGATGTTGCCGCCGTTTATGATGATGGTTCCCGGCGTTCCGGCAGTATATGAGGAAGAGGCGCTCGTGGTCGTGTTCCATGCCGCGCCGCCGCCGATGCCCGCACCGCCGGCGAGCTGGTTTACCGAAACTCCTGAAGGAGCGCCGTACCCGTAGCTTGAGTTTTCCGAGTTGTCGCCCTCCACATAGAAGGCACCGTATGCATTGAGCGTTCCGCCGCTCGGTGATATGGTCAGCGTCGAGCCGGCGTCTACCTGAACTCCGGCAAAGCCGCCGCCGCTCTGATTTTTCGTATACCAATTTCCGCTGTTGACGGTGCACTTGTTTGTTCCGGCGTAAAAGTTGTTCACTCCGCGGAAGGCAACAGTTGCGCTCGCGCCGTTTGTCAGCAGGAGCGGGCATGTCTGCGCAGTATAGCTTCCGTTCCTAACCCATCCGAGTGACTGTGCAACATTGTAAAGCCCCTCGACCGTCATGTTCTGATCACTGCCGTATCGTCTGTCCATCGTCACACTGTCAAAAATGATATTGACATTCGTCGCGCCGGAAACAGTGACCGAGAAAACGCCGTTCTTTATCAGAATGTTCTTTCCGCTGTAGGAATTATCCAGAAGTACCGCTCCGCTTGAAAATGTATAATCCGGATCCGCCGCCGATACAGGAAGACGGAAAACGGCAAAGACCGCCATAAGCACCGATATCGCAACAAAAAGCGAAACCGATTTTTTTATTCCGGATCTGTTTTGATGTTTACCTGACAGCCGCAATCCTTGCCGCCCCCCTTTCCGTCTTTCTTCCGGTGCGAATCACACACCTCAATCATCGATCCACAACGTGGATGGTTGTCATCGCCTGTGCGTTGACGATTGCTTTTTCGTTTGTTTTCGGGTCATATGCATCGATCATCATGATCATCTCATAATCCCCTACCTTCAGCAACTCCCCGTTCGGAAGTGCAGAAAGCTTGCAGTAGCCGAGCTTGTAGCCTATCTGAAGTCTTTGCGAGCTGTAAAGCACCGTAAATGCCTTTTCGGGGTCATATCCCTCGGCATTAAGCTCCTTTTGCGTTCTCACCTTGCAGGCAACGAGATCGTAGCCTGCCTTTTTCAGCTCCGCATCGCTGATGCAAAGCCGTATCACAACATCCTGTGTGCTTCTGTGCGGGTTGACATAATCCATCTGCCCCACCATCGTCGTCGCGCTGACATACACCTCGTGATTAAGTTCAAGGCTGATGCGGTTTGTTCCCGCAGGAGGCGGATCCTCCTGCTGATTCGGCTTCGGCACCGGCACCTGATTCGGGTCGATAATCTCCGGTCTGAACGGAACATTGCCGGTCAGCTTCTGTACCAGCACCACCGAACCGACCGTAAGCAAAACAAGAAGTATTGCCGCGCTCGGAATCAGCCATGGCAGAATCGGCGCAGGCTGAGCAATCTTTCCGCCGACATAGCAGTTTCGTATATATCCGGTATTTTTTCCGCAGAAACCGCCCGAACACAGTCCCGGCGACATCGCAATCCGAACCTGACAGTTTTCAAAGCTGCCGCCGGCAATACTGCCTGCCATACCTCCGATATTCACGCCGCCTTTTCCCTTTAATATATAGTCAAGTGCAAGGTTTGCCACATCCGCATTTTTCGTGCAGCCGAAAAATCCGCCGTATTCCGCTCCGCGGCAATCTATTGTGAAATTGCTGACCGTATATCCGTTTCCGTCGAAGGTTCCCGAAAAGGGATAGCTTTCGCAGTCTCCTATCGGTTTCAGCTTCGCACCCTTCATATTGATATTTCCCGCAAGGATATAGTGTGCGCCCGCGGCTTTTTTGTCTCCCGAATTGACCGACTCGATCATCATTTTCAGATCGTCTGCCGTTTCAATGCGGATAGCCGGACTGTCAGTGACCGGAAGCTCTTTTCGGTTTGCTTTCATATCAGGAACAAAGCCCTTGCCTTCCGTCCCCCTCCAGAGCTTGTCAAGCTCCAGTCGCAGGCGGATGCTTTCTGTAGGAGTATCTCCGGCGATGAACTGCTCTTCGTTGCCGAAAACATACACCCTTTTGCCGTCCTTGCCGATCTTCAGTGCTCCCTTGCCTGCTATATATCCGCTTGCGGTTATCGTCCCTCCGTTACGTACATAAAAGCCCTTTGCCGACTTTCCTTTAATGCATTTTACGGATGCGGAGCTGACTATCTGCGCGTTGTTTTCATAAACAAATCCCGCACCGATATTTTTGCAGGAAAATGCTATATCGGCAATGCATCCCTCAACCGTTCCGTTGTTAACCGCAAGAAACGAACCCGTTCTTCCGTTTTGACTGTATTGACTCATTATCTTTCTTTTCTTCCTTTCTCTTTTTCTTGCGCAAAGCTCCTTTTAAAGGCGGGTTTACCCCCCCCGAATTTTTTGAAGCATTTTCTTCTTCCAGTCCGAATGCTTCTCTTGCCTCGGCGTGGGATTCAAAAAAATTTTTCTTGTTGTAAAGGTACCGATAGAGCGCCGACAGTTCTTTCAGTGAGTAATCCTCCGGGATAAAGTGCTCCCGAAACGCCTCTTTCGCATAGTGATTATACAGAGGCGACCTCAAATCCGAGATGTAATGACATCCCGCACACCGCGCAAGCTCTTCGAATATATCCCTCTTCTGCATTCCTTTATTTCCCCCCCTTTTTTTGTATATGTGTGCCTGCTGTTTTTCCCTCTTTTCTTTCCGATAATGTTTATATTTTTTTCTTGCTGTAACAACGAAAAAAGTCCGGCTGCAAAACACGAACCGCGCACTTTTTTCGCAGTTTGTATTGCAACCGGACTGACTTTATTCAAAGTCTCCAAGGCTTTGCGTCCCCGCTTCACAACGGGTTTGTCCATTATTCAGTTTATCCCGTTTTGTTTTTTCAAAACGCACATCAATTCTTTGCTCAGACAGGATCAGACGTCCTTCACGAAACAAACGATTATCTGACAAATTATGAGTTCCTTAAAAAATTATACAACGAATATCAATATTTGTCAAGTAATTTTAGAAAACAATTTTATATATTTTTGATTTATTTTTTTGTTTTCTGCAGTCAATCGCTCCTTTGCATGCTGAAAACCGTTTATGGCAGGCGGCGGAAAGCCTGTGTACCCGCAGTCTTCGGCATTGCAGAAACGAAAGGCAGTCAGCTTTCGTACACATCGGACTCCAGCTTTCCCACAGCCTGCTTCAGACATTCAATCAGAACAGGATTGAAGCTGCCGCATTCTCCGTTTTCTATCATTCTCAGCGCAACCTCTGCGGAAAGCGCCTCTTTATAGCTTCGCTTGCTCATAAGTGCATCAAATACATCGGCAATCGAAACGACCTGTGCGGCAATCGGTATTTCTTCACCCGAAAGTCCGTCCGGATATCCGCTGCCGTCATATCGTTCGTGATGCCAGCGGCAGATCTGCTCTGCCGTTTTCAGTAACGGTTCCTCCCGAAATCCCGAAAGCTCACCGCTTTTCAGTATATGCTCGCCGATCAGCGTGTGCTTTTTCATCACTTCATATTCTTCCGGCGTAAGTATGCCGGGTTTGTTGAGTATAAACGTATTTATGCCGACCTTGCCTATATCATGCAGAGCAGATGCCGTTGAAATCATGACGCAATCCTGAAAGGACAGCCGATAGCGGTCGGTTTTCAGAAGCAGACGCTCCAGCAATATGGCGGTAATCCGCTGTATGTTGCGGATATGCTGACCGCTCTCGCCGTTCACATAACAGACCGTATTGCTCAGGATATCCACCATCATCTGCCCTATCTTTTCCTTGTCGCGGCTCTGCTCCGCAAGAAGCAACAGCATACGTCTCTGTTTCAGATTCAGCGTTATGGTATTGCGGATACGCCTTTCCACAACCTTGGCATCAAACGGGCGGCAGATATAATCCGTCACGCCGAGATCAAAGGCGCGGCGGATATTCTCATCCGAGTCATCTGCCGAAATCATAATGACAGGAATGTTGTCCAGCCAATGCTCTCTGTTCATTTCATCCAGCACATCAAAGCCGTTCATTTCCGGCATAATAATGTCAAGAAGTACAACAGATATCTGCGTTCCGTATCGTCTCAGCAGTTTCAGCCCTTCTTTTCCGCTGTCCGCCTCCAGAATTTCGAAGCTCTCGCCGAGAATCCCGCACAGAAGCTCGCGGTTGAACTCGGAATCGTCCACAATCAGCACATGCGGTCTTTCTTTATCGTCGCCGCTTTGCTTTTCGGAATTGCTTTCGATTTTTCGGTCTGTCATTACAGTATTTTTCTGCCTTTTGGCAAGGTACATTATTCGATCGGCACGGTAGACCGCATCGGTTATCGGTCCCTTGTCCGTCATAACGCCGCCGACGCTGATGCTCAGGCGTATGCCTCCGAGCTTACCGTTTTTGACCTCGCTGACATCCGCCCGTATCTTTTCCAGTACGCTGTCCATTCTCTCGGGAGTAGCTTCCGGCAGCAAAAGCAGCAGCTCATCGCCGCCATACCGGATTAAAATATCCTTTTCCATAATATTGCTGCGGATAGCTTTTGACGTTTCAATCAGAGCCAGATCGCCGACATCGTGTCCGTAAAGGTCATTGCACAGCTTAAAATCGTCAATATCTATAAGAGCGACGCCTCCGGCAAACGAAGCATGCTTCATCTCCGTTTCATAGTAATTACGCGTGTACGCTCCCGTCAGAATATCAAGACGTGTTCCCTCAGCCATCCGCCGAAGCTCTTCGTTATAGTAATCGGCAAGGCTTCCGAAGTCCGAAATCGCAAGAAAGGCATACCTTCCGTTTCCGCACGGCATAAAGGACAGCTTCTTTTAGTCTATTGCGTTTTGCCCGAATTTTGTCCCGCCGTAAACCTCGTATTTTCTGCCGCTTTTTATGGCTTTT
>ULRP01008769.1_pt1 | contig 40856 bp, 33 predicted proteins | sample 1955521 | NCBI WGS metagenome assembly ULRP01 (sample SAMEA4835685, study PRJEB28245) | human gut metagenome | biome: gut microbiome; material: fecal sample | place: Denmark | collected 2008
ATACGCTACATCAAATCCGCGCAATAGGCATTTTTTGCCCACTAAAAAACCGTTATTTTTATTCGGGTTAAATAAAACGACTCTATGCTTTGCCAAGCTGCTTAAATACGGATGAAACAGCTTTATCCAACGTCGCGGCGCCGGACGTCCTTAAATCATAGCGCTCCTTAAGAAGATGCCACCCTTTTTCGGCACATTTCGCCGCCAAAGGCAAATCGGACAACAGTTTTTCCAATGCGTCCGCCAAAGCCTTTGCATTTCCTTTTTCAAACATAACCGCCGCGTCGGTTCCCGCAAAGATTTCCGAAGGACCTTCCGCCGTCGAAGAAACTGTCGGACGCGAATATTTTAGCGCTTCCAAAACGACAATTCCGAACGGTTCAAAGTTTGAAGGCATCACAAATACGTCAAGACTTTCGTAAAAAGATTTCTTGTCGTCCGTCCATCCCGAAAGTTCTATGTCTTCTTCCAAATGATTTTGAGAAATCAAATCCAGAACCTTTTTATAAAAGTCCTCGTATGATTTGTTCGCCGCTCCCGCAATCTTCGCCCGAAATTTAATCCCTTTATTTTTTAAAATTCCCAAAGCTTCGACAAACGTGTCAAACCCCTTCATCGGATCAAAACGCCCGATTGCGCCGATAACGGGAGGATTTTGAAAACCGTCAAATGCCTTAAACGGCTCGTCGGCCTCAATCATGTTCGGAACAACAAAAATTCTGTCCGACGGATACCCCGCTTCAATAAAAATCCGACGCTGATATTCCGTAATCGAAAAAATAAAGTCAGATTTGATGATATGTTTCGTTTTCGGATTATGCGCCACCCCGACAACGGGAATGCCTGATATTTTCCCGATCAGACGAAACATACCAAGGCTTTTTTTATAATGAACCAATATCAAATCGGGCTTTTCAGACTTTACCGCCTGAAACAAATAATAAAACGTGACGGGCGAGCGTTTCCTGAACGGAAGTTCGCGCTTTCTGACTTCAAGCGGAATTTTGTCTTTAAGCAAGCCGTCTTTGTGTACGAAATCGACAACGTCATAGCCTTTTAAACGCAGCGCCTGCGTATAATCCAAAAAAGCCTGCTCAATCCCGCCCAGAGTTTTACCCAAAAAAACGTTCGCTATTTTCATGTCAGACCTTTATCTTTTCCAAAAACTTGTAAAGCCCGAGCGACAAATCCGAATGTCCGCCGACAGCCAATGAAACGACCAAACGTTTGCCCGCCGTCAAATCCGACGTCGAAATGCGCGGTTGCGTGCGTTTCCATTCTTCAATAAAGGTATCCAGCACGTCTTTATTGTTTTGGCGCACCGCCGCAATAAAAACGCCGTAAAGCTGATAACGCGCCGAATATTCCCGAAACAGACGAAAATCCCTTTTTGAAAGCGGATGAGCCTCAAAATAATCCAAAAGAGTCCTCGCAACGTTAAATACGCTGGACGCCTTTTGCGGCGTTACCGTCCCGCTTTGCGATTGCGGAAACTGGCGGTGGAAATAAAAACGGTTCTTTAATACGGAAACTTTCGTCGCCTTTGAAAAAATAACCGACGTCGTATAGTAATCTTCCCCCAGCGGGACTTTCGGAAAACGAAAGCCGTCAAACAACGTCCGATCATAAAGCTTTGACCACGGCATAATGCTGATTTTTTTGCGGCACATCGCGGGAAACGGATCAAAAAATCTGCCGGGCTTAAATTCTTCGTCCTTCGCATACGGATCCAACGTTCCGTCCTGCGGTATTCGGCGATGAGAATGACAAACGATTTGAGCCCCCGAACGTTTTTGTTCGCGAATTAAAAATTCCAAAGCCTGCGGATGCATCAAATCGTCGTTGTCCATAAATACGAAAAAGTTTCCCGCCGCTTTGTCCAGTCCCGTATTGCGTCCGCCGCTCTGCCCCGAATTCGGCTGAGTATATACTTTAAACCTTGAATCCTCTTGCGCATAACGGTTCAAAATGTCTAAAGACGAATCCGTCGATCCGTCATTGATGCAAACGGCTTCAAAGTCTTTAAAAGTTTGATTTTTCAAGCAATCCAAAGCCTGAGCCAAATACTTTTCCGCATTGTACACAGGCATAATAACCGAAATTTCGGGCATTTTATTTCTTCTTCAGTTTCGTAAAAAACAACTTTAAACGGTTCAGCGTCATCCGCCGCCACGACTTGAACGGTGCGGGCTGTTTGCCGATCACGGCACACGTCCCCGCATAGCTGGCGTCTTTGTATTTCTTGTTTAAGCGAATCAGCTGTTTGTAAAAACGTTCGCTGAAATATCCCTTTGACCAATGCCGGCACGCCAGTTGAACCGCGTACGTGAAAATATTGTATTCTCTTAACGCACGTATGCAAAAATCTTCGGCATACAAATCAAAGCTCAGGTTTTCGTCAAAACGGAGCCCTTCTTCATGAACCAACGACGAATGCACGATCAAACAGGCACAGTCCACGGTATCCACGCGTTCGGGAGCCGAAATCTTTTGCCCTTCCGAAAAAACGCCTGAACCGTCTTTTGCCGAGCATTCGATTTGCCCCAAATACAGGCTTTTCACCCTTTCGCCGAACAGTGTTTTTTTTGAAACATACAAACGGCAACCGACAGGACCGTATATCGCTTCTTTGTCAAGAGACGATAAAATCGGAGCTATGTCTTCCTTTAATTCGAAATCTTCGTGGCAAAAAACAAACCACGCGGCGTTGTCATAATCGTACGTTTCCAAAAAACGGTTATACTGCGTGGTTATGTATAAATTGTCCGCCCGGTTATCTATCGGAACCAGCGTATGGACATTGACGTTTCCGTTATTGATAAAGAACCTGTCGTAAAAATCAAAGTCCCGTACGACCGTAATAAAAACAAGCCTTTGGTCTTCCGACATGGTTCTTTATCCTTAAATATCCGATCAGTAACGGTTCGCCAAATACCATTCTACGGTTTTGACGATGCCCGTATCAAAATTTTCGTCCGCTTTCCACCCCAGTTCGGTTTCAAGCTTGGTCGCATCAATGGCATACCGTTTGTCATGACCCGGACGGTCTTTGACGAACGTTACCAAATCCGCATACTTGCCGCCGTCCTTGCGCGGACGTTCGGCGTCCAAAATCTTGCAAATCGCATCAACGATCTGAAGGTTGTTGCGTTCGTTATGTCCGCCGATATTGTAGGTTTCCCCTGCTCTGCCCTTGTGATAAACCAAGTTAATCGCTTTGCAGTGATCCAAAACGTACAGCCAGTCGCGAACGTTCTTTCCGTCCCCGTATATGGGAATGTTTTCACCGTTCACGCATTTGCGAATAATCGTGGGAATCAATTTTTCCCCGTGCTGTTTCGGTCCGTAGTTATTGGAACAGTTCGACGTCGTAACGTTCATGCCGTAGGTGTGGAAATAAGAACGCACGATCATGTCGGATGAAGCCTTTGATGCCGAATACGGAGAATTCGGCGCATAAGGCGTTTTTTCCGTAAAGTACCCCGTTTCGCCCAAAGTCCCGTACACTTCGTCGGTCGAAATGTGATGGAAACGGCATTTTTCATATCCGGGTTTGACCTTGGACGGACCGTCCATCCAATGGCGACGCGCGGTTTCCAAAAGGTTAAACGTGCCGAGAACATTCGTTTTGATAAAAATTTCGGGTCCCGTGATTGAATTATCCACATGGCTTTCCGCCGCAAAGTGGATAACGCCGCGAATGTCGTGTTCGGCAAAAATCTTTTCTATCAGGTCGCGATCCGTAATATCCCCTTTGATAAACGTATAACGGGGATGCCCCTGTACTTCGGATAAATTGCGTTCGTCCGCCGCATACGTCATCTTGTCCAGATTAACGACATGCAAGTCGGGGTTGGCTTCCAGAAAATAGGGCACAAAGTTTGAACCGATAAAACCTGCACCGCCCGTTACTAAAACTTTTTCAGACATTTTTCCAAGCTCTCCTGCCAATGGGGAATCGATATCCCGAACGTTGATTTGATTTTTGCTTTATTCAATACGGAATAAAACGGTCGTTTTGCTTTTGTCGGATACTGATCCGTCGTAATCGGATTGACACGGCATTTCAACCCCGACAAACGCATGATTTCACATGTAAAGTCGTACCACGAAGCTGCCCCTTCGTTCGAGCAATGATAAATTTCGTGTGTTCCGTCCTTTATTTGCGGCAACGCTGCGACAATCGCCTGCGCCAAATCAAAAGCATATGTCGGCGTTCCGATTTGATCAAAAACGACGTTAATACTGTCGCGTTCGGCACCCAAACGGCGCATCGTCTTGACAAAGTTGTTGCCGTAGGGGCTGTACAGCCACGCCGTCCTGAATATCGCGCACGTCGATGACAAATCCATAACGGCGCGCTCACCGTCCCGCTTCGTCTGACCGTAGACGCTTTCGGGGTTCGTCGCATCCGTTTCCTTGTACGGCAGATAAGACTTGCCGTCAAAAACGTAATCCGTCGAAACGTGAATTATCTTTGCCCCAGTCTTTGCCAGATTCATGGGGCCGATAACGTTGACTTTATAACATAAATCAGGGTCGTCTTCCGCCTTTTCCACAGCCGTGTAAGCCGCCGCGTTGATTACCGTGTCTATGTTTTCGGCTTTAACGAATTCGGCGACCGCCGCTTCGTCGGTAATGTCCAAATCGGGCAAGTCCGCAAACAAAGCCTGCGGCAATAAAGCTCTCAGCTCTGTCCCCAGTTGTCCGTTCGCTCCGGTAACTAATAACATTCTTTAAACCTCGGCAAAAGTTTGTCTTTATCGGAAATGCACGCGCTTTCGACGGGAACGCGCCAATCTATCCCCAAATCCGTATCCGCACAGTTTAAGCCGCCTTCGGATTCTTTACAGTAAAAATTGTCGCATTTGTACGCAAATACCGCCGTTTCGGACAATACGGAAAATCCGTGCGCAAAACCGCGAGGGATAAAAAGCTGACGATTGTTTTCCGAACTTAATTCCACGGCGACGTGTTTGCCGAACGTTTCGGAACCTTCCCGCAAATCAAGCGCGACATCCAAAACGGTGCCCTGCAAAACGCGAACCAGCTTTGCCTGCGCGTGTTCGCCCTTTTGAAAATGAAGCCCGCGAATAACACCGTACGAAGATTTGGATTGGTTGTCCTGAACAAACTTTGCGTCTATGCCGGCTTCTTTAAAAACGTTTTCGTTGTACGTTTCAAAAAAGTAGCCTCTCGCATCCGTAAATATGCGCGGTTCAAAAATAACCACGCCTTTGATTTCCGTTTGTATAAACGGCATTGGCTTTCTCCCCGTAAATTAAAGGTCGGGCGTCGATATTTCTCCGCTCGCCAGTTTCAATAAATACTGACCGTAGCCCGTCTTGCTCATCAATTCGCCGCGTGCCTTCAGCTCTTCTTTGCTGATAAAGCCTCTGGCAAAAGCGATTTCTTCCAGACATGCAATCTTGATGCCTTTACGCTTTTCAATCGCTTCGACATAAGAGCTGGCTTGAATCAGGCTGTCGTGGGTTCCCGTATCGAACCAGTCGATATCACGGCTGAAAACATTGACCTTCAGCTTGCCGCGGCGCAGATATTCTTTGTTGACATCGGTAATTTCGTATTCTCCGCGTGCGGACGGTTTTAAATTCTTGGCGATTTCAATGACGTCGTTGTCATAAAAATAAAGCCCGGGAACCGCATAATTCGATTTCGGATGAGCGGGCTTTTCCTCTATGCTGACGGCATTAAAGTCTTTGTCGAATTCGACAACGCCGTAACGTTCCGGATCGTGGACGTAACAGCCGAACACAACGGCACCTTCCGTCAGTTGCGCCGCCGACTGAAGCTGTTGCGTCAGCGCGTGACCGTGGAAAATGTTATCCCCCAGAACCAAAGCCGCCGTATCGTTTCCGACAAAATCGGCGCCGATAACGAAAGCCTGAGCCAGACCGTTCGGAACCGCTTGTTCCGCATAAGAGATGTTCATGCCCAAATGTTTGCCGTCCCCGAACAGGCGTTGAAAGCCCGGTAAATCCGTCGGCGTGGAAATAACCAAAACGTCCCGAATCCCCGCCCGCATCAACAAAGACATCGGGTAGTAAATCATCGGTTTGTCGTAGATGGGAATCATCTGCTTTGACAAAGCAATCGTCGCGGGATAAAGGCGCGTGCCGGATCCGCCCGCCAGAATAATGCCTTTCATAATAAAACTCTTCCTTTTTATAAATAACTTTCAGTAAAATAGCATAACAAAAAGCGAAACAAAACTGCTTTCATCAAAAACGGCGTTTTTCTGTTCAAAGGCAAAAACATGGCTTTTATTCCGTTAAACGAATACCCTTATTTCATTGAGGAACGCGATTTAAACGCCGCCCGTTCGATTTGCGTACCCGTAACGGTGCAAGAAGAAAAAGAGCGCGTCGCCTGTATCGGTTCGGGACCTGCGTCTTTGGCATGCGCCGCCGAATTGCGTTCCAAAGGATACGCCGTCACGATTTTCGAAGAACGATGCGAAGCGGGCGGTTCTCTGCGCCTGTTTTTGCCCGAAGGCGAAGTCGAAAAGATTATCGCCTCACTGAAAAAAAACGGTGTCGAATTTGTTTTGTCCCGCCCTTTTTCAAAGGATTTTTCCGTCAACGACCTTAAACGCCTGGCGTTCAGAGCCGTCTTTTTGGGAACGGGACTGCAAACTCCCCTGCGCCCGAAAAAAATCGATACGAACCTGATCGGCGTCACGGATGCCTTTTCTTTTCTAATCGCCGTTAAAACAAAAACGTTTCTGCCCGAAACCTGCTCGGGCGTCGTTGTCATCGGCGATACCCCGAAAGCCCGCCTTTGCGCCGCATGCGCCAAAAAAGCGGGCGCCAAAAACGTCTTTTGGATAACGGACGGGTCTTTTGCCCCCTGCGAAGGCGTTTCAACCCTTTGCGGGTTCGAAATTTCAAAAACCGCCGCAAAAGACGGCAGGCTTTTTTCAATCAAAGCCGTTTCCCGAAACAAAGATTCCGAAGCTTTCATAAAAGCGGACACGCTTGTTTTTTCCGTCGGCGACGCCTTTAAAAAACCAAATGCGGGATGCGCCCTGATGGCTTCGGGCAACGGATTGATAGAAACAAAGGATTTTGAAACCTCCAAAAAAGGATTCTTTGCGGGAGGCGACGCCGTCAACGGCGCCAAAGGCATTCCCGATGCCGTTGACAGCGGAAAAGCCGCCGCAAAAGCCATTGATGCCCGGCTGACGAAAAACAGAAAAAAATAACGTCTTTTCGACTTTGCCGAAATCCGCTATCCTAAAAAGCGAAAGGGGCTTAATTCATGGGATTTTTAAGTAATCTGTTTTCAGGAAAACAATCGCCCGAACGCAACGTTTTGCCCGAAGGCTGGAAAGCGCCGCAGGACGGGTGTTGGGATTGCCCTTTGGGAATGAAAGAAAAAGACCTGAAAACATTCGCCGATATTTTGAAATCCGGCGAGGTCAGGCATTTGACCGTTCAAGGATGCCTGCCTTCTTATCCTCAAAATTTTTTGCAAACGCTGACAAAAAGCCTGCCCAAAACGCCGATCACCTCTTTAAATTTAAGCATTACGGACTTAAATGCCGAACTTTTCGAAGATTCGGAAGTCAGGGATTTGTTCCGTACTCTGCCGAACACGCGCATAGACACATTAAAATTCAAAGTGCATTCCGTAAGAGCCTTTTTATACGAAGATCTGGCGAAAATCCTGCCTGAAACGAATCTCACAAAGCTGTATTTAAGCGGCGATTATTACCGTGACGAAGAAGTCGCGCCCTTATTGAAAAATCTGTCTCCAAAGCTGACGGAACTGAATTTGAACATGAACCGAAAAAGCGGCGGCATTTCCGCCTGCATTTCCGATGCCAGCGTTGAAGCAATGTTGCCGCGATTAAAAGATTCATCTTTGAAACGTTTGGATTTAAGCCAAACAAACGTGTCGGACAAACATATTCCCGAGTTAATCAAAATCGTTTCGGATCCGAAGACGGCTCTTTCCTCCGTTTCCTTATACGATTCCGACGTTTCCGACGAAATGCGCATGAATATGTCGCGCGCCTGCCGCATCAAAAGCAGGGATGCCGTTTTAAAATCGTGGCAAAAAAGTATGCCCCCCGCTCTTTTAAACGATCCCCTGCCCCCGATGGATGACATTCGCAAAGAAAAAATGATTCCGTTAATTGCCAAAGCGGGACGTTTGCCCGAACTGATGGCGCGCCAAACCGCCGCGGGACAGCCTTTGACCGCCGCAGACCTGACAACGCGGGGAAACAACATCCCTCCTGCCATGGCTTTTATCAGGAGGCTGGGCGATTTCGAAAAAGTCTTTGCGCCGAATTTATGGACCAACGTCAAAGAAATGCAAAAAGCGTGGGATTATTTGACTTCGGATCTTGATAAATCGTTCCTTGACGGGAAAAACGGACGTCCGTCCTTTAAAAACTTAAAAGCCAAAGCCGCCGTCAATGCCGTCAAAGCCGTTCTGAAAACAAAAGAACGCTGAATTTCCGTACTTTATTTGTTCTTGCCCTTTTGCGCGTTTTTGAGTAAAACAAACTCAAGCGAAACAAAGGATTTTCAATGACTGATTACGTTGATTTCAATGCGGTTCTGAGTTCGTTGAACCCCGAACAAAAAAATGCCGTCGAAACAACCGAAGGCCCCGTTTTGGTCTTGTCCGGCGCGGGAACGGGCAAAACCACCGTTCTGACCGCCCGCATCGCTTATATCATCAAAACGCAAAAAGCCCTTCCCTTTCAATGTCTGGCGGTTACCTTTACAAACAAAGCCGCCCGCGAAATGCAGGAACGATTGGAAAGCTTTATCGGCGACGACGCCAAAAACGTTTGGCTGGGAACGTTCCACCGTATCGGTTTGAAAATCTTGCGCCGCCATGCGTCCAAGGTCGGTTTGGAACCGGACTTTACGGTTCTGGACGCCTCTGATCAGGAACGTTTGCTCAAACAAATCATGACGGAAAAAGGGCTGGATTTAAAAGAAAATCCCCCGTCGTTCATCATGAATCAAATCCAACGCCTGAAAGACCAAGGGCTGACGCCCGACAAAGCCTGTGCCGCCGCCGTGCCCGCAAGCAGACTGGCTTGCCATTTGTACGAAACGTATCAGGAACGCCTGAAAACCATGAACGCCGCGGATTTCGGCGACCTTTTACTTTATTGTCTGGAGCTGTTTTTAAACGACCCCGTCCTGCTTGACGCGTTCAGAAAACAATTCCGATACATTATGGTCGACGAATATCAGGACACAAACGTTGCCCAATACCTTTGGCTTCGCCTGTTGGCAGACGGGCATAAAAACCTGTGTTGCGTCGGGGACGACGACCAATCCATTTATTCTTGGCGCGGCGCCGAAGTCGGCAACATCTTAAAATTCGAAACCGATTTTCCTCAGGCAAAAGTCATCCGTCTGGAAAGCAATTACCGTTCAACGTCTCATATTCTGGCAGGAGCGTCGGCATTGATTGCTCATAACGAGCACCGTCTGGACAAGACCTTGCGCGTTGCGCCGGGACGCGACGGGAACGGAGAAAAAATACATCTGATCGGCGTTTGGAACGGCGCCGACGAAGCCGTCAAAATTTGTGATGCCATCGAACGCGAAAACAGGCACGGCACCGAATTAAAAGATATCGCCGTTCTGGTCAGAGCCTCCTTTCAAACCCGCGCCATTGAAGAACAGCTGCTGAATTACGGGTTGCCCTATAAAATCATCGCGGGCATGCGATTTTACGAACGCGAAGAAATCAAAGACGCCGTCGCTTATGCGCGTTTTTTGGTTCAGCCCAAAGACGATATGGCGTTTTTGCGCATCGTTAACAAGCCCAAGCGCGGCGTCGGTGATGCCGCGTTGCAAAAAATACGCGCGTTCGGTTTTGAACACAAACTCTGCTTTGCCGAAGCCGCCGAAACGATGCTGAACGGCGGATTGATCAAAGGCGCCGCAAAAAACGGGCTGACGTCTTTGTTTAAGCTGATGGAAACGACGCGACCGCGCCTTGAAGACGAAAAGGCGGCGGATGTTTTAAAAGCCGTATTGGAAGACAGCGGTTACATAAAAATGTGGGAAAATGACAAATCCCCAGACGCCGCCGGAAAAATCGAAAACATCAAGGAATTGATCGGAGACATAAAATCGCGTTTCGATTCTTTTGATGAATTTCTGGAATACGTCAGCCTTGTTACGGACAACGATATGACGGCGGGCGAAACGGGCAATTACGTTTCCGTCATGACTTTGCACGCCGCCAAAGGATTGGAATTCGACACCGTGTTTTTGCCCGGATGGGAGGAAGAAATTTTTCCCCACCGCCGCGCTTTGGACGAAGGCGGAATAAAGGCATTGGAAGAAGAACGGCGGCTGGCTTATGTCGGCATTACGCGCGCCAGAAAAAAAGTCTTTATTTCTTATGCGGGTTCCCGCGTCGTTTTCGGACAGTATCAATCGTGTTTTCCGTCCCGTTTTATTTCCGAGCTGCCCCGCGAACATATCGAATCGGAAAATCAGCAGAATTCTTACCCGTTCGGCGAAGAACGCCGCAGCTTTGCCCGAAGCTATGACGACGAAGATTATGAACCCGAAGATTCGTACGACCGTTTCTTTCGCCGCGAAAAATATTCTTCCTCGCGTTTTCGCGACGACGAATACGGCGACGGATATTCCGCCGGATACCGCAACAACAAAGATAAAAGCTATACAAACGCGGATTATTCCTATAAAAATAATAATCGAAGCCGGCGAACGGGCGGATTCTTTTCAACGACGAAAAAACAGCCTGCCTTTGCCGTCGGCGCAGACGTTTATCATCAAAGCTTCGGACACGGAAAAGTCATTGAAGCAAACGGAAACAACGTCAGCGTCCTGTTCGACGAAGCCGGTTTAAAAAAAGTTATGGCCGATTATCTGGAAAGTGCGTAAATGAAAACCGAACCCGCCAGCAACTGGCAAATATCCATGATTGTTCCCCCCGATGCCATGCCGTATTTTGAACGCGCCTTGGACGGCGATGACGTTGCTCTTTTGGCTTCGGAAATCGAAACGGGAAAAGACAAAGGAAACTGGAAACTTGAAGCCGTTTGGCAAAACAAGCCCGACGTTCCGTCTTTGGAAGCCGCTCTGGCGGTTGCCGCTTCGGTTGCAAAGGTTGATACGCCGAAATACGAAATTAAAGAACTGCCCCCGAAAAACTGGTTGAAAGAAAACTTAATCAGTTTCAAACCCGTCTGCGTCGGACGCTATTACATTTACGGTTCACATATCAAGGAACCGCCTCCGAAAACAAAGCTTTCTTTAAAAATAGACGCCGCCACGGCTTTCGGTTCGGGTGAACACTTTACGACCAAAGGATGCCTGATGGCCATGGAGGATTTGTCCCGCGTCTTTACGCCGAGAAACGTTCTGGACATGGGATGCGGTTCGGGCATCTTGGGATTGGCTGCCGCTTTGACTTTCCGCGTGCCCGTGTTCGCCACGGACATTGATCCCGAATCCGTGCGCGTTACGCTTCAAAACGCTCAAAACAACCATTTGGCCAGATATATCACCGCATGGGTCGGAAACGGCTATAAACCCGCCGAAATCCGCCGCCATGCCCCTTATGATTTGGTGTTTTCAAATATTTTGGCAAGACCTTTGACCCTGATGGCAAAAGATTTGGCGGCAAACCTGGCTCCCTCGGGATACGCCGTCCTGTCCGGTTTGCTGAACCGTCAGGAAAACTGGGTCCTCAGCGCCCATCGCCGCGTCGGACTGCAGCTTAAAAAGCGATACCGCTTGGAAGGGTGGAGCGCTTTGATCGTCGGACGATAATTGCAAGGATGAACCCATGAAGGAAAAATTTGGCGCATTGCGCGAATGGATGCTTAAAAACGGATTGTTCGGCCTTGTCGTCCCCAGAGCCGATAAATATTTGGGCGAATACGTTTCTCCCGCCGATGAACGCTTGGCTTGGCTGACAGGTTTCACGGGATCTGCCGGAGAAGCCGTCATCCTGCTGGACAGGGCTTTCCTGTTCGTTGACGGACGCTATACCCTTCAGGCGCAAAAAGAAACCGACCCGAAACTGATTACCGTCGTGCAAACTTCGGACGCAAAAGCCGGAGATTGGCTTTTCTCCGCCCTGCCCGCCGGTGCAAAAATCGGCTATGACCCGTGGTTGCATACGCCGAACGATGTCAAAAGAATGGCCGCCGCCTGTGCCAAAAACGACGCCGTTGTCATTCCTTTGCCCAAAAACCCCGTCGATTTGCTTTGGACGGATAAAAAAATCCCCCCCGTCGAAAAAGCCGTCCACTTCCCCGAAAATTATGCGGGCGAAGACAGTACTTCCAAAATTGCGGAAATCACTTCGGCTTTGGGGTTTGACGCCGATGACGCTTTGGTGTTGTCGGCCGCGGATTCAATCGCATGGCTGTTAAACGTCAGAGGCCGCGACATCCCTTATGTTCCCGTCGTCCAGTCTTTTGCCGTCCTTTATAAAAACGGCACGGTCGAATGGTTCGTCGAACCTCTAAAAATATCGGATTATCTCAAAGAAAAATTAAGCCCGCTCGTCGAAATAAAAAATCCTGACGATTTAGCCGAATCTTTGGATACTTTGGGTAAAGAAAAAAAGCGCGTTCAGCTGGACATGGCTTTGGCGCCCGCATGGATTTACGAACGCCTGACAAAAGCCGGCGCAAAAATTCACCCGAAAGAAGATCCGTGCCAGCTTAGAAAAGCGTGCAAAAACACCACGGAACGCGACGGAGCCGTTATCGCTCACATCAAAGACGGTGCCGCTGTTTGCCGTTTTCTGGCTTGGTTTGACAAAGAAGCCCCCAAAGGACGTTTGACGGAATTGCAAGCTGCCGAAAAAATCGCCGAATTCCGCGCGGAAAATCCTTTGTACCGCGGCGAAAGTTTCCCGACTATTGCCGCTTCGGGAAAAAATGCCGCAGTCGTTCATTACCATACCTCAAAAGAAAACAATTCTCCCGTTAAACCGGGAACCGTTTTCCTGATCGATTCGGGTGCCCAGTATCTGGACGGCACAACGGACATTACCAGAACAATTTCGGTAGGCCCCGTCAGCGCCCTTGAAAAGAAACGCTATACTCAGGTTCTAAAAGGGCATATCGCCATTGCCGTCATCGCATTTCCCGAAGGAACGACCGGATCTCAGTTGGATATTCTGGCACGGCAATTCCTGTGGCGCGACGGCGTTGATTATACGCACGGAACGGGACACGGCATCGGAAGCTATCTGAGCGTCCATGAAGGTCCTCAAAGAATTTCCAGAACAAGCAATCGCGTCGCTTTGTTGCCGGGCATGCTTGTTTCCAATGAACCGGGGTATTATAAAGCCGACGCTTTCGGCATCAGAATCGAAAACGTGCTGATGGTTGAACCGTTGCCGCCGACCGACGGCGCAGAAATTAAAACGCTGGGACTGTCAACCTTAACGCTGGCTCCGTTCGACAAAAGACTGATTGACAAGGCTCAGCTGACGCCGCGCGAAAAAGCTTGGATCGACGGATATCACGCCAGAATTAAACGGATTATATCGCCGCTGGTCGATCCGGAAACTGCCGCTTGGCTTGCCGACGCTTGCGCCCCGCTCTAAGGAGTCCTTATGCGTCTGGGTATCCCTCTGTTCGTTTCCGGCGTCATTTTATTGATCTTCGGCGTGGCAATGCTGATTCCCGCAGCGCTTGATTTCGCCGACGGAAATACTAATTCCGCCCTCGGCTTTTGCCATGCCGCCGCCGTTACGTGCTTTTGTTCCCTCCTCTTTATTGCTACTTTCTATAATACTTGGAAAAAACTCTCCGTAAGAGAAATGTATCTGACAACGTCCGTCGTATGGATGTCGGTCTGTTGCTTTTGCGCGTTGCCGTTTTTCTTTTCTTCCCACCCGCTTTCTTATACGGATGCGTTTTTTGAAGCCATGTCCGGACTGACAACTATGGGCGCTACCGTTATTTCGGGGCTGGATAATATGCCGCGCGGCATTTTGTTGTGGAGAGCCATGCTCCATTGGGTCGGAGGGCTGGGTATTATCGTTATCGCTTTGGCGATCCTGCCTTTGTTAAAAATCGGCGGAATGCAGCTGTTTTCAACGGAATCTTCCGATAAATCGGGAAAAACCATGCCGAAAACGTCCCAAATCATCGGAACTTTGATGATCGTGTACCTCTTGTCAACAATCGCCTGCATCGTTTGTTTAAAAATCAGCGGCATGTCGTCTTTTAACGCTTTGGCATACTCTATGGCTACGGTTCCGACAGGAGGTTTCGCTCCGACGGATTCTTCCGCCATGAATTTACCCGCAGCACAACAGTGGATCTTGACGTTGTTCATGTTCACTTCGGGTTTACCGCTGTTCTACCTCTTCTTTATTTATAAAAAAGACTGGCAAAAAGTAAAATCCGATATGCAGGTCAAAACTTATGCCGCCTTTGTTTTAATCGTCAGCCTTACCCTGACCGCGTGGCTGTTGGCAAAATTCCCGGACAGAAATATTGAAGAAGCTTTACGAGCTTCATTTTTCCAAGTCATTTCCGCCGTTACGTCAACAGGATTTGTTTCCGAAAACTATGAAACATGGGGCGACTTCGGAATGCTGACCATCTTACTGCTGATCCCCGTCGGCGCTTGTTGCGGGTCGACTTCGGGCGGCGTAAAAATGTTCCGATTTGATATCTTGTTTTTATCTTCGCTGCATTATCTGCGTTCCAAAATCCTGCCCCATGGCGTGTTCGTGCCGAAATATAACGATAAACCCGTTAACGATGACGTCGTGTCCGGCGTTATCGTCTTTATGTCTATATTTTTTGCTTCGTTTCTTTTGTCCGCGCTGGCTCTTGCCGCCATGGGAATTGACCTGATTACCGCGTTGAGTGCAACGGCATCAGCCATCGGAAATACCGGATTGGGGCTTGGAAAAGTCGGTCCTACCGGCAACTTTGCCGCTTTGCCCGCCGCCGCAAAATGGATTTTGTCCGTCGATATGATGTTGGGACGTCTGGAATTTATGACCGTGTTTGTGTTGCTGTTGCCTTTGGCTTGGCGAAAGGAAAAGAAAAAAAGTACCGACTCTACCTTTTAGATTCAGAAGAAGAAACCGTAATTTCGTGTCCCCACTTTTCTATCAATTTCTTTTGGCGTTCCTTTAATGTAATAACCTTACGCTGATCCGACAGTTCCAAAAAATGAAGAACCAACAAAGGAATGCATCGGTAAAATACCCAGCCGACCCCGGCAGCTCCGTACACGACAACCACCGTCGACACCTGCATAAACATTCCTATCGCCGCATCCAACGAATTGTCTCCGAACCACATTCGGAACAAAAACGGTAATGCGCCAGCAATATTTAAACCTCCGACACATAACCATTTATATTTATATTTATGCCCGCCTTCCTGACGATTGTCCGCAAACATCGACACTAACGTCGGCAACATCGCCAAAAACAAAAAAACCGTCGTCGGCAACATTAATAAAAACATTAAAAATAAAATCAAAAAAGAAACTGCGGGACCGGCAAACGAAACCTGCTGTCTCCTTCTTCTTCCCGCTCCGGAATCATTAAAAAGCTGTTCGTTTCTTTTTTCTTCCGTAACCATTCGTTCTTCCGCCATGGGTTACCTCATAAAGCTGGTCAACAGCAACAGAAACATTGTTAATAACGCTATCGAAAAAGAAATCATAGACGCTATTTGGTTGCCGAGCAACAAACCGTATTCTTCACGATCTTCTCTGTTCCCGTCCAGATATTCGATTTGAGCAACGAGTTCGGCATATTCCTGTTTTGCTTCCAAAAAACCGTTTTCATCTGCAACGCGTTCTTCACGATTATCCAAAAAGCGGTATAAGTCCGCCAAATTTCCTCGACGAACATATTTCGGAAGATCTTTTTCCATCTGACGCTGTTTTTCACGATTGTGGTAGCTTTCTATAATCGGCGCAGCCAAACCGCCAACCCACCGACACAAGGAATAAAGTTTTTCCTGACCGAACGTCCACTGCAACATCGCCAGCAAATTCAACATTCCTCCCGTTGCAACGCTGGCTTTCGGACGGTTAATCGCCGTAAGAGGTTCTGTTACCTTTGTACCGAATTTCGCCGCTATAAATGCCGTAATATGCCTGTCCAACGGCCATGACTGAGGATCGGCTTTCTTTGATACGGCATCAAGCGCCGGCAACAATCCGCGAATATCATCAATATATTCTTTGACAATCATCGGGCTTTGGCACGGTAATCCTTCGTTTAATTCGTATAAGCAACGCTCCATTCCCATCCCTAAATCAGGATTTTGCAAAATCATTTGAAGGCTTCTGACCGACTGGCGGGAAACTTTATCATGTTGCAATTCGTACCAGCTTTCCAAATATCCCGTCGTAATTATTCCGATCAAGGGTTTTACATCCCTGTTTTGCATCATTGCCGTCGCAATAACCGTCCCCAAAGCTTCCGGCATAAAGCACCACGACCGCATCCGAAGCGGCGCACGTCTGTCCAATACCATGCACGCGCGAGCCACCAAATAATCATCCTGACGTTCACGGATTGAAAAATTCGCCGTCGCCGAATTAATCGTTTTTACTATTTCGTCTGCCGCAGTTTGATCTTCAAAACCGCGTTTGACCCAAATCAACAATTTTTCGCTGCGTACCGCATCCGAAGCCATATCCCAATGGCGGGCAAAAGCCAGTGCCAATTCACGATATGAAAAATACTCGACACCGTTAAACAAAAACGGGCGTTGCGAATTTTTAACCGTGCGCGACTGAATCGGCGTCATGCGGCGCCCGTCCATCCACATTTCGACAGACGAAATATTCCAACGCTGTTCGGCATTGTCCAAAAGAAGCCCGCGCAACAGCTCAATCAAAGAAAGCGATATTCTTTCTTCGCCGATTAAAGCGGCATAAGATCCTTTCTTTATTTTCAGATCCATGCGCTCTTCCGCCGACATCCCCGACAAAGGATGATGTCCCAAAGACAAATATACCAGCGTAGCTCCGAAAGAATACATATCATCCGACGTGCTTCCCGCGCCGCGACCTTCCGGCATGCACATTCCGGACTCTATTGTTTCAAAGACATCCGGCTGATCGTATGCCGGAGGAGAAGACAGGCAATCGCCTAAAACAACACGCGTCTTTTCGACATCCATATAATACAAATTATCGGGACGAATGGCACGATGCGTCAGCCCTTTTACGGACAAATCGCTAATTCCGAGCAACAACGGTCGTGCCCAGCGCTGGATAAATTCCGCTTCTTCCACGGGAAGAATGCGGGAATTCGGGGGACGGGAATCTATAACGCGCCCGCCCAAAGGACGTTCATAGATCAGCACCATCGTTTTGGCGTCAAACATCGGTGCTTCGACAACGCCGCTGTCAACCAAAGGCAGCAAACCCTCGCTTTTTAAGCCGCGTAATGCCGCTAATGCCGAATAACGAATCGGTAAATCCGTCCGGCAAACCAATGCATAAATCTTGTGATCCGGAACCTGTTGATCTTCTGCGTGATACGCCTTTGCGCTCGGCATATCAAGCGACGGCAAAGGATGCCTGTAGCTGATCCGATAGCGCCCTTTCAGAACAACCTGAGACTTTAACAGCCCCGTGCTTTCCGTATCAGGGAAATAGTCCCGTTCTTTCTCATTTTCAGCCGGTTCCGCCATGGCTTCTTCCTATGGATAACCTGTAACACATACATAAACGAAGGCGTCGCACGTTCTGCACAACAACCTTCGTTTAATGGTACACGCATTCTTTCTAAAATGCAAACTTATTGATTTTTCACGCTTTCGCATACGGATCGCGAAGAATTATAACGTCTTCGCGTTCGGGGCTGGTCGAAATGACGTCCACGGGAACGCCGACCAATTCTTCCAAACGATGAATATACTTCTTCGCATTTTCGGGAAGCTTTGAAAAATCACGAACGCCGAACGTGCTTGTCTTCCAGCCCGGCAGAGTTTCATAAATCGGCTTGACTTCCGCCTGCGCGTTCAGCCCCATCGGATAGGTGTCCAGACGTTTGCCCTTGTGTTCATAGCCGACGCAAATCTTTAATTCGTCCAACTTGTCCAAAACGTCCAGCTTCATCACCGCCAAACCGTGAACGCCGCTGACCGTAATCGCCTGACGTACCAAAACGGCGTCAAACCATCCCGTACGGCGCGGACGACCCGTCACGGTGCCGAATTCGTGCCCTTCCGAACGAATTAAATCACCCGTTTCATCAAACAATTCCGTCGGGAAAGGTCCGCTGCCGACACGCGTCGTGTACGCCTTGACAACGCCGATGACGTGATCCACCGCCTTCATTCCCATACCGGAACCGACAGCTGCCTGACCCGCAATCGTGTTCGAAGACGTTACAAACGGATACGTCCCGTAATCGTTATCAAGCATTGAGCCTTGTGCTCCTTCGAACAAGAAGGATTTGCCCGCTTTATACTGTTCGTCCAGCGTCTTCCACACGGGTTCGGCAAACGGCAGTATGACTTCGGAAATCTCAATCAGCTGATTATACAGCGCTTCGCCGTCAACCAAGGGTTCTCCCATGCCTTTGCGCAACGCATTATGATGCGACAAAAGGCGTTCTATCTTGCCGGGCAGACTTTCTCTTTCCGCCAAATCACCCACGCGTATCGCACGGCGGGCGACTTTGTCTTCGTAAGCAGGTCCGATGCCGCGCCCCGTCGTACCGATTTTGCCTTTACCGGCCGCAGCTTCGCGCATCTGATCCAATTCGCGGTGCAACGGCAAAATCAACGCCGCGTTTTCCGCTATTCTCAATACGTCGGGAGTAATCTTTACGCCCAAATCGGAAATCCGTTTCATTTCATCTTTGAACGCCCACGGATCGACAACGACGCCGTTCCCGATAACCGACAGTTTGCCGCGCACAATCCCCGAAGGCAACAGGCTCAGTTTATACGTCGTCCCGTCTACAACCAGAGTATGCCCCGCATTGTGCCCGCCTTGGAAACGAACGACAACATCCGCTTTTTCGGACATCCAGTCCACGATTTTGCCTTTGCCTTCGTCTCCCCATTGAGCGCCGATGATTACTATATTGGTCATTTGATAAATGCTCCCTGTTTATTTCAAAGCCTGAATCCCGCCGTCGGACAAGATACAGTCACAAGACAGCCGGCGGGCTTCTTCCTCGCCCCCCGACTTTAAGCCCCGCACAACGGCATATCCTTCACGGCGCAAACGCGACGCATCGCCGAACGGATGCCCTGCCGGAACATAAACTCTTTTCGCATGGTCGGGACGGCGGAAATGTTCCAGAACGTTTTCCATAAAAAACGTTACGCCGCATGCAGGTTCAACCGTCGAACCGTCCGACCCCGCCTTGTATCGGCCGCCGCGCCCCAATACCGCGCCGCCCTCAACCGAAAATACCGTAAAGCCCATCCCGCAATGATATTCAAAACCGCGGTTTTCCAAAACATCCAACGTCACGGACATTTCGGGGGCTTGCGTTTTTAAAATTTCCACAATTTCCGTCAATCTGCGGCATTCCGCGTTCGCTTCCGAAGGCAAGGTCAGCCCTTTTAAAATATCGCATACGCGGTCGCATTCCCCGTATGCCTGAAACAGCGTTTCAAACAAAGGCCTTGCTTCTTTGCCCTTTCTGCCCATATCGTCCAGTTTTGACGACGCGGCATAGAAGTCTTTCTCGTCCAAAAACCGCCCCAAATCAGCGGCATCATCCCCGTCAAACGAAAACGCCCGACACAACGCGGGAAACAACGTCGGTAAATTTAAATCAAAACTGTATTCTTTTATTCCAAGCTCTTTGACCGCCTCATTCGCCGTCAAAAGAATTTCCGCATCCGCATCCGCACTGTCCGCTCCGATCAATTCCGCGCCGACCTGCAAAACTTCGCGCGCGGGAGATATCCGACCGCCGCCCACGCGCAACACATGACCGCGGTATGCCAAGCGCAACGGACGCGCTTCGTTTTTTAAACGCGTCGACGCAATCCGACCGATTTGCGGCGTTACATCCGCCCGTATCCCCATGACTTTTCCCGAATCGGGATCCATGATCCGAAACGTTTGTGCGGAAATGTCCGATTGAACGCCGTGCAACAGAGTTTCTTCAAATTCCGCCAACGGAGGGCTGACGCGCACATAACCGTAACCGTCAAAAACAGATAAAATTTTCCTGACAGCCTCATCTTCGTATAAAGCATAGGGCGGCAAAACATCCGTCAATCCGACGGGCAGAAGTCCTGTTGCGGCTGTCTTTTTCATTTATGAAAGAACCGTTTTCATCCTCACCGTTTTTTCTTTTACCCCGAATCCCGAAGAAAAGAAACAAAAAAGATTATACCGCATGCGTCAGAGGCATCAGGCAAATCCCCGCAAAAGTTGACCACAAGGCTTCTCTGTCGTGTCCGTACTGGCGCGAAGAGGGTATCAGCTCTTCAACGACAATATAAATCATAATGCCCGCCACCGCCGCAAAAACGCCGCCCAAAACGAAATCATCAATGAACGGACGCAAAACCAAATAAGCCGACAAAGCTCCCAACGGTTCCGCAAGCCCCGACAACATCGTATATTTCAACGCCAGTTTCTTGCTGCCCGTCGCATAATATACCGGCATCGCCACCGCTATGCCTTCGGGAATATTGTGCAGCGATATCGCCAAAGCTATCGATATTCCCAGAGCCGCATCTTTATAGCCCGCCATAAACGTTGCCACGCCTTCGGGAAAATTATGAAGCGCTATCGCCGCCGTCGATACAATTCCGACACGAAACAAGTTTTTGTGCGGCATTTCCCCGTTTTCAGGATCATACGCTTCGTGCGGAACAAAAACGTCTATTCCCGAAGCCGTTAACAATCCCAATATTAAAAAGCCTACGGAACAAAGCACCGCCTGTTTGTCCGAAAGCGCTCCCGACAGCAGCGTTTGCGCCGTCGGAAACAGATCGGCAAAAGAAACGCTCAGCATTATTCCCGCGGCAAACCCCAACGAAACCGACAGCAGCCGTTCATTTTTCGTTTTTGCAAAAAAAATAACCAACGCGCCGACCAAAGTCGCCGACCCTGCAATCGCCGACAAGATTAATGCCCGTACGGACGGTTCGGAAAACATATTTCGACCTCAAAAATTATTCAGGTTGTTCTGTTTCAGTTATAAACCGAAAAAAATAAAATTTGAATATCCGTCGCTTTGCGTTAAAATGGCTTAAAGCCTTTACGGAGATTATGATGGCACAGCTTTCCGATCTGACGTTTGATAAAATGATGGCGCGCATCGCCAATATGAAACCGGAAGACGTCTTTTACCCGCGTTATGAATTCAAAAGCGAAGAAGAAGTAAAATCCGCTCTTATCGCCTTAAATAAAGCCGGCGTCAAAACCGTCGGTTTTTCCAACAAAGAACCCCTTAACTCGGCAACGGCATCAGAAAGCGAAGATTATTTCGTCAGCGTTCACCAAATGAACTTTGCCTTCGGCGAAAAACAGGCAAGATGGGTCGCAGACAACCTTAATCTGATTCCTGACGTTGAAACGCTTGATTTTTCGGGATGCAAGGTCGGCGACGAAAATGCCGCCCTGTTGCTTAAAGCTCTTCAAAATACAAACGTAACGGATCTGCATCTGGAAAACACGTATCTGACTTCACAAATCGGATCCGCATTCAAAGATACGTTGCCCCGTACAAAATTGAAAAAACTCTCCATCGGGAATAACTATTCCATGAAAGACGACGCCTATGCCCAATTGGTTGCCGTCTTGCCCGAAACAAAAATCGAAACGCTGAACCTGTCCAAAGGAAACGTCGCAGATAAATCCGCCGCCGCGTTTGAAAAAGTTCTGCCCGAATCTTCGCTTTCTTCGCTGAACATCAACTCCGCAGGCTTTAGCAAAGACGGCATGACGGCTTTCGTCAACGGTCTGAAAAAATCAAAACTGACGGATCTGAATATGTCTCAGATGCGTCATACGGAACAAACGGCCGCCATACTTACCGATGCTTTGCCCGAATTACACGTCAAAAAATTACGCTATGACATCTGGCACACTTATTCAGACGAATTTTATGACAAGGCCGCCAAATCCATTCGCGATCCCAGATGCCGTTTGGAACAACCGTTTTTCGGCGTCAGTTATGCTCCTCCGAAAAACGCGCAAAAAATTAACAACGCCTGCGAATTTTTAAAAAGCAACGTCGCCTACCGTCTGGCCATTGCTCAAAAGACCAAGGCAAATGCCGGCAAAGAACCGCCGGAAGAAATGGGGTTGGTCGATGCGCTGGAAAACGGGTTTATTGAACAGGCTTTGAATCGCAGACCGCCTTTGTCTTCTGCCGTTTGCCTAAAAGAGGAAAAAGACGGCGTCTCCCTCTTGAGCGCCGCAATACGCGCCGAACGGCTTGATACGCTGTTTTCCTCGAAAAACTGGAATAATGCAAAGGAATTCGCCGCGGCTTGGGATCACGTCCCGCCCGAACACCGCTGGCAGCTTGACGGCAAAGACGGTCGCCCGTCGTTCCCTAAAATAAAAAACGAAGTCATGAAAAAAGCCGTTCTGTCCGCCGTGCGGAAAAATAACGTCCGAAATTGATTTGAATAAAAAAAAGAGAGGAAAATCCTCTCTTTTTTTATTCTCTGCCTTTACGGTTTACAGTCCGTTAAACGTCAAAAACACGTCTTTGAGCAGGTGCGTCCCCTTTTCCAAAGACGGCAAATCCATATGTTCTTCGGGCGAATGCATATTGTAAATATCCGCTATGCCGAACAAATACGGTTTAAACGTTTTTCCGAACGCGTTTTGACGATGAGCATAAATATGGGTTTCCGCTCCGGCATGAAAAGACATGACGCGAACGGGGATATCGGATTTTTGTGCCGCCGCCTTGACCACGTCTATCATCAGATTGTCCGAAGAACGTTCAAAAGGCAGCAAATGAACGCTGAAATCCGCCTGAACCGAAGCACGACCGGCGTATTTTTCATTAAACGATGCGACAATTTTTAAAATGTCCTGTTTTAAACGTTCTTCCGTTTCCGTTTCGGAACTGCGAATCGAATATAATGCAAACGCGTCGGCGTTAATAACGTTCGACATGGCTTCGTTTGTTAAAAAACGCAAATAGTCGACACCCTGTAAATCCGAAGGCAGATTCTTTACGCCTCCGCCGACGACGGCGCCGACGTTCAATGACGTAACAACGCCCGTTTCGTCCGACTTGTACACGCCGTTCGGCAAAGCCGAAATAACGTCCGAAATCAACTTTACCGCGTTAACGCGGCTTTCGTCCCCGATATCAAGCCCCGAATGCCCGCTTTTTTCACAATGAACCGTTAAAAACAGCTTTGTATAGCTGGCACCCGCAACGGGTAAATCGCCCAATCGGTCGCTGTCCAAAACCAAAACGTACTCCGATTTGATTTTATCAAATTCCAAAGACAGAGCGCCCGTCATATTGTGTTCTTCATCGCGGGTGAAAATAACTTCCAAACCGCCGTGCTTCAGGCTTTTGTTTTCGGCAACGTCCTTTAATACCGACAATGCCGCCGCAACGCCCGCTTTGTCATCGGCACCCAACGTACGCGTCTTGTCCGTCCCGACGGTTTTTCCGTCTTTTGAAAAAACCAGATTGACGGGAGAAAAATCCCCCACGACATCCGTATGCGCCGAAAAAGCCAAAGACTTCTTTGACGCATCCGTTGCTTCAACACAGCCGTAAATATTCCCGCATTCGTCCCGACGGTTTGAAATCCCCCAAGACGATAAAAGTTCTTCTATCTTGTCAAGAACGGCGTCTTCATGCATTGACGGAGACGGTATTTTTGCCAACGTGCAAAACAAATCCGAAACAAAGCTCATTTTACCATGCCTTTAAAAAAACAAACTTTAGGAAAGATAGCATAAAAAAACGGGGTTGGCGCCCCGTTTTTTTATTATCTGGATCCGTTGTTCCTGAAATATTTTTGAGTCATTTTGGCAAGAGTGGTCATTTTATTATTGGCGCGCTCTTTTTCCAAATTTCTGTTTTCTTCGCGAACGGCCTGAAGCACGACCATTGAATGCGACTGAATCAGCCTTTTATCTCCCCGCAAGGTGCGAACGGAAGCTTCTCTGCGTTCCAATCCCGGCTTTGCCGTATCGAAAGCCACTTGCCATTTGCTGCCGTTCGGAGCAGGAGGCAGTTTCCACGGAATATCCGCGTTGTGTGCGTTCATAATGACCATAAAATCGTCATCGGCAGGCTTTCCGTCCTTTACGACGCGTTCGCCTGACAAAATGTACGACAAAGTCTTTGCATACCCGACATTCCAATCCTGAGGAGTCATTTCTTCTCCGTCGGGGCGCACCCATTTGATATCTTTTACCCCTTTGTCATTAACGGGGGTTCCGTTGAAATAATCAACGTTCGACAACGCCGGATGATCCCGCCTCAGGTTGGTGATAAAGCCTATCATATCGGCGGATTTAACGTCTCTGTCCGTGATTTTTTCCCAATTCACCCAGCCCAGTTCGTTATCCTGACAATACGGATTATTGTTCCCTTGTTGAGAACGGTTAAACTCATCGCCTGCCAAGCGCATCGGCACGCCCGCAGCCATCAGCAACGTCGCTTCCAAATTACGAACCATGCGGTTGCGGAATTCGTCCAAAGGTTCGTCCCGATACCCTTCATGTCCCCAGTTTCGCCCTAAATTATTATCGGCACCGTCCGTATTATTCCACGGATTTGCTTCATTATGCTTTTGTTCATAAGACCACAAATCCTTAGCCGTAAAACCGTCATGTGCCGTCACAAAATTGACGGACACGGATTTTTCGGCACCGTCGCGCCGCAAATCATCGGAACCGGTCATTCTTTGCGCCATTTTTGCCGCATAGCCCGCATTCCCGCACCAAAAACGGCGCGTGTCATCACGGAAACGGTCGTTCCACTGAACCCATTCTTTGGGAAAATTCCCGACCTGATAGCCTCCGGCACCGCAATCCCACGGTTCGGCAATCAATTTTACTTTTGATAAAACGGGATCATCCCTTAATGCTCTGAAAAACGGGTGGTTCGGATCAAAATCACGATTGTTCGGGCTGCCTTCCCGACCGCGTCCCATAACCGTCGCCAAATCAAAACGGAACCCGTCAACCCCCATTTCTTCCGCCCAATAACGCAAGGAATCAATCGCCAAACGGCGTGCCATCGGCTTTGTCATATCCAATGAATTGCCGCATCCCGTTTCGTTGCGGTATTTCGATTTGTCATGAGGATCGTGCACAAAATAATATGCACTGTCTATCCCTTTCAGACTTAGCATCTGTGTATGCGGATCGCCTTCTCCGACGTGGTTATAAACAACGTCCATAATGACTTCCATGCCGGCATCGTGATAGGCTTTAACCATCTTTTTAAAAGAAACGGGATCGCCGTAATCCGCATGAGGTGCAAAATATGCAATCGGCTCGTACCCCCAATAATTCGACAACCCCTTGTTCGCAACGGCGCCGTCCGTCGCAAAAGCCTGCACCGGCAAAAGTTCAACCGCGGAAATCCCCTGTTCCTTCATATATTTCAGAACTTCCGGATTCGCCATCCCTGAAAATTTTCCCTTATCCGAAGCGGGAACATCGGGATGTTTAATCGTAAATCCCTTCGCATGCGTTTCATAAATAACGGTTTGTTCATAGGGAATGTCGGGCTTTTTCCCCGTATCAACCGCACGCAAAGCTTCTAAATCGACAACAACGCCCTTCGGAGCTATTTTCCCCGTATCGGCTTTATTTCTGTTCTTGCGATTGCCGACAGGACTTGCCAAAAAATCGGAATTCCACTCAAATTCGCGATCCAACTGCTTCGCATACGGATCTATCAACAGCTTGTTCGGATTAAAAATCATCCCCTTGTCCGGATTATACGGACCGTCCATACGGTAACCGTATCGCAACCCGGGCTTCGCATCGGGAAGATATCCCGTCCATATCCCTTCGGGCGTTCTGTCCTTTAATTCGATTCGCGTTTCATTGTCCTGCTCATCAAACAAACAAAGCTCCACTTTCGTCGCATTTTCGGAAAACACCGCAAAATTTACGCCCTTGCCGTCGTATGTCGCCCCTAATTTTTCCGGTTTCCCCGGCAATAGTTCTTGCTTTGTCTGTTCTGCCATAGACGTTTCCTTAAAACAAATGAGAGCTGATTCCTTACGCCCTTTTAGACAATATTAGCGAAAATAGACAGACCTTTCAAGACATACCTGATTTTTTATTCAAACAATCCGAAATATCAGGTTTTTCTGCATATTACCAACATTCCGCGAACAGGCTCGCCCATTTCATAACGCAGATCGACACGCGTTACGGCTTTGGTAAAAAGACCGTTTTCGTCTAAATTCCGAACAATGTACTTTTCCCCGTGCGCAAAACGTCCCGACGCTCCTAAAATATAGCCGTCGCCGTCTTTTATGTTCTCGGTTACCGTAAAAATACCGTACCCCCCAGACTTTAACGAACCGTACATCCCTTTAAAAACGGCGCTTAAATCGCCAAGGTACGTAAAAACATCCGACGACACGATTAAATCATATTCGGAAAGATGTTGCGGCAGATATTCCAGAATGTCCGAACGTTCCAGTACATCGTAACAACCGCGGGAACGCGCCTTTTCCAGCATCCCCGAAGACAGATCAATCCCCGTCAGATGTCTGACGGCGTTTTTGGCGTTCAAACATTTTCCGCAAAGCCCCGTTCCGCACCCCAAATCAAGAGCATTTTCAAAGCTCCCCGTCGGCAAAACGGCATTGCGAAGCGCATCGGCTATCAATTCGGGCGCTTTGTATGACAAGCCGTCCAAAACTTCGTCAAAAGAATCCGCAAACGTGTCAAATAATTCGCAAACATACGCCGCCGAGGCTCGCTTTACTTCCCGATCTTGGAATGTTTCCAACGTATGGCGCGCAATTTCGTCTTCGGGAAAACGATCCAGCCATTCATCCAACAGCTCTAATGCACGCTCTTCATTGCCGGCAACGCGCATTCCGTACAGACAACCCGCCAGACAAATGCGGGTCGCGGAACTCGGCTCTTTTTCCAAAAGCTTCAAATAAATTTCCGCCGCTCCGTCAAAATCCGACTCTCGTTCCCGCAAAACACCCAAAGCCGACAAATATTCCGCATTGTCGGGAAATTTCTTAAGCAAGCGTTCATAACATTCGGAAGCCTGAGAAAAACGCTCCAACATCGTTAATGCCGTTGCTTTGTTAAACAAAATCAAATCATCGTCCGAAGAAAGTCTTTCCGCAGCCTCGTACGAAGACAACGCTTCCGCGTACCGCCCCGTTTCGCAATAAACGTTGCCCCGATGGATATATGCATTAACGTAATCCGAATCACGGCGGATTGCTTCGTTACAAGCATCCAACGCTTCGTCATAACGTTTCAATTCGTATAAAACGCCCGCCAAATTAGAAAGCGAAATCGCATCATGAGGCAAACGTTCCGCACCTTGCTTGAAAAATCCCGCAGCTTCTTCCAAACGCCCGAGCCCCTGCAATGCATTGCCTTTGCCGATTAAAAGAGAGCCGTCTCGGGGATAACGTTTCAGCCCTTCTTCTGCTATCGACAACGCTTCGTCATAATCGCCCGTTTCCGTCGCGCTGTTTAACCGCTTTACATATTCCGAAACGTCCGTCTCCGTCATTGCTTTTTCCGAACAACGTATAAAGCCCCCGTCAGCGCCTCGCCCATTTCATAACGCAAAAGATCCTGACGCGACGTTTCGACTTCAAGGTCAGCATACCGCAAACATTTTTCAACATACGGCAACGCGTGAAAATACTGTCCCGACGGCATCAGAGCATATTCGGAAACATTTTCTTCCGCCGGAGCCTTTAACACGCTGAACACCAGCCATCCGTCATCATCCAACGCTTTGGAAAAACAGTTGAACAACGGTTGCAAATCACCGATATACGGTGAAACGTCCATACAGGAAATCAGCATATATTCTTTGGGGTGTTGAGGCAGATATTCCAACAAATCAGCCTGTTCCAACTCATCATAAATCACTTTCATCCGAGCCTGATCCAACATCCGCGAAGACGCATCCACCCCGACCAATTTTCCTTCGGGTGCCGCATACGGTCGCAATACGCTGCCGATCAGCCCCGTCCCGCATCCCGCGTCAAGGACTGTCCACGATTCTCCTTCGGGCAGATCCGACTGTTTCAATATCTCTTTAACTCTTGTCGGTCCCGTATATTCAAGCTGACTTAAAACTTCGTCAAAATCGTCGGCGAACAAATCAAAAAACTCGCGCGTGAAATCCAAAGGCGGCGTGGGAGCATCTCTGTCCCCTCTCAACGCGGCGCAGGTATGTTGAACAATGGCATTATCGGGATATTCCCGCAACCAGCGCGCTGCTCGTTCGGAAACGTCTTGTCCCGCAAATTTCATATAATACAATACCTTGCGCTGGAACAGGAACAGGCTTTCCTTAAAAACATAATCGCGCGAAATCGTTTCGACTATATCAAAAGCCTTGGCAAAATCCTTTTTGCCTAGCAACGCATCCGCCCACAAGACTTTTATTCGGTCAGGAAGTTCGGGAGACAACTTTTGCAGTTTTTCAAAAGCTTCGTCCGCTTCGTCATAATCGCCCGACAGCGCATTCGCCACCGCATACGATTCCAAAACGTTTTCATTGTCAGGCTGAATTTTCAATGCTTCTTTGGCACATTGCACCGCTTTTTTTTCCCGGCCGGACGAAATCAGATGTTCATAAAAATAAATCGATTGAAGCGTGTAAGGTCTGTTGATTTTCAACGCCTTTTTAAATAAATAATCCGCCTGCTTGAGATTGCCGGCTTTAGAAGCGTACCCCGCAACCAAACACAAGACGCGTTCATCTTTTTTAAAACGGGGAAATATACTTTTTAAAAGTGCCAGAACCTTGTCGCCTTCGCCCAAAGCCTCCAACAATTCCGCTTTGATAACCCACGCCGTGATGTTTGTGTCGTCGCGTTCCAAGATTTCGTCCAGCACGGCCAAAGCTTCGTCCGTATGGCCGAAATATTCCAGCGCATCCTCGTAACATAACAGGGCTTCGGAAGAAAAATCGTCGATTCGTTCCAAAAACGGCGCGAAGACGCTTTCGTCAATCTGCTTCATTTCCGTCAGGCACAAAACAATGTTCGACAGCCATCCGATATTCGACGGATCCGCCGCCAACAGATCCCTATATTCCGCCAAAGCCTTTTGATATTGCTTCGTTAAAAAATAACCGACGGCACGGGAATTGCTCCCCGTGCCGCCCGTTTCAGGTTTTAAAGCCCCGGTTTCCGTCATTATCCGCACATCGCCAGCAGAATGCCCGCCGCAACGGCAGAACCGATGACGCCCGATACGTTCGGCCCCATCGCGTGCATCAGGACGAAATTCGTCGGATCCTCTTCCTTTGCGACCCGGTCGGAAACGCGCGCCGCCATGGGAACGGCGGAAACGCCCGCCGCGCCGATTAACGGATTGACTTTTTCCTTACAAAACAGGTTCATTAATTTCGCCATCAGAACGCCCGAAGCCGTCGCGATCGAAAAAGCAACCAACCCCAAAACCAAAATGCCCAACGTTTCCTTCGCAAGGAATTTATCCGCCGACAGTTTTGATCCGACCGTCAGACCGATAAAGATCGTAACGATGTTGATGATCTCGTTCGCGGCGGATTTCGCCAAACGGTCAACGACTTTGCATTCCTTAAGCAGATTGCCGAACATCAGCATTCCCATCAGCGGCGCGGCGGAGGGAACAAGGACGATACACAGCAACACGACCAGGAAAACGAAGAATATCTTTTCCAAACGCGATACTTCGCGCAACTGTTTCATACGGATTTTGCGTTCTGCTTTCGTCGTCAGCAATCTCATAATGGGCGGCTGAATAATAGGCACCAACGCCATATACGAATATGCCGCGACGACGATCGCTCCCATCAGCTCGGGAGCCAAACGCCCCGTCAGGAAAATGGCCGTCGGACCGTCGGCGCCGCCGATAATACCGATGGACGCCGCCTGTTTGACGGAAAAATCAACCCATCCCATATCCGTCATTAACAATGCGCCGCACAGCGTGAAGAAAATGCCGAATTGCGCCGCTCCTCCCAAAAGAGCCGTTTTCGGATTGGCAATCATCGGGCCGAAGTCCGTCATCGCGCCGATCCCCATAAAAATCAGCAAAGGAAAGATGCTCGGCGGAGCGACGCCCAAGTTATAGATATACAGCAAGAAGCCCGTCGTTCCGTCCATAACCTCGGCAATTCCCGCGCCGGGAGCGTTCGACAGAATGCCGCCGAACCCGATGGGGATCAGTAACAACGGTTCAAACCCCTTAGCGATTGCCAGATAAATCAGCAAAATGCCGACGCCGATCATAATGAACTGTCCCGCTCCCATGGAAACGACCATGTTCGCGGCCTGCGCCTCCGTCCCTTTCTCGGTCAGGAACAGGTACAGCCCCGTTGATTGAACCAGCTGGCGAAAAGCTTCGTGTTGTTCCATATAGGCGTTGAACGCCGCCGCAATCCGCCCTTGGCTGAGATGACAGACAATATTGAACACCGCAATCAGAGCCAGTACGGAAACCGCCGTCCACATAATGAATTTATGGCGACGCTCGGCCTTGCAAATTTGAAATTCGCTCATAGCCCTCACCCTTAATTCAACGTCATCAAAAGCTGATCGGTTACGACCTGATCGCCCTGATGAACCAAGATCTTTCCGACCGTGCCGGCTTTCGGCGCGGGAATCGGCGTTTCCATTTTCATCACTTCAATCATCGCAAGAGGATCGTTTTCCTTTACGACCGTCCCTTCGGAAACCAAAAGTTTCATAATCGTTCCGGGAACGGGCGCTTTCACGTCAACAGACGCTCCGGACGACGCGGCGGCCTTCGGCGCGGAAGCGGAGGATTCCTTAACGTCTACCGTATAGGGTTTGCCGTCGACGGTAATCTTGTCACCGTCCAAAGCCACCAGATACGCTTTGCCGTTGACCGTGACTTCGTAATTGCCCGAAGCCGCCTTGGCTACGGTTTTTTCCTTATAACGGACGCCGATCTTGCCTTCGCCTTTCAGGAAAGCAATGCCTTTCGCGCCGCAAGCCGCCGCGATAAAGATGTTTTCATCCGTTTCGGGCAGATTTTCCGCCTTGAGCTGTTCGCGATAGAACGAAACCTGTTTTTTGGGGTTTTCGTCATTGATTTCCAACGGAGAACGCGTCGTCGGTTCCAAACCCAGCTGTTCGGAAGCGATTCTGATTACTTCGGGATCGGGCTCGACGGGCGTCCGTCCGAAATAGCCCAAAACCATCTTGCCGTAACCTTCGGCAATCTTTTTCCATTTCCCCTGCATGACGTTGTTAAACGCCTGTTGGAAATAGAACTGAGAAACCGGCGTAACGGAAGTCCCGAATCCGCCTTTGCGGACGACTTCTTCCATTGCTTTGACGACTTCGGGGAACTTGTCCAGAATGCCGTTGTCGCGCATCATTTGCGTGTTCGCCGTCAAAGCGCCGCCGGGCAACGGGCTCCAGGGAACGCGAGGTTCAACCTTTGTCGCTTCGGGCGGCAAGAGGTAGTCTTTCAGCAAATCCTTTAACATTTCTTCGGTCTGCAGGACTTTATCGATATTAACGTCCATGACATAGTCCGTTCCGCGCAACGCGTGCCACATGGTCACAATGTCGGGCTGGCACGTACCGCCGGAAACGGGCGCCATCGACAAATCCAGCGTATCGGCACCGGCGTCCAATGCCGCCATCGAACACAACACGCTGCATCCCGCCGTTTCATGCGTATGGAACGTAATGTGCTTTTCTTCGCCGATCAGCTTGCGCATCCGCTTGATCGTTTCGTGAACGATCGCAGGCGTCGTCGTGCCGGAAGCATCCTTCAGGCACAAAGAATCAAACGGAACGTCCGCATCCAAAACCTTGCGCAACGTTTGTTCGTAGAAATCGGGATCATGCGCCCCCGTGCAACCGGGAGGCAAAGACATGATGGTTATCGTCATTTGATGTTTCAATCCGGCTTCCACAATGGCTTTGCCGCTGACAATCATATTTTGAGGGTCGTTCAGAGCATCAAAGTTGCGAATCGTCGTCATGCCGTGTTTTTTAAACAGCTTTGCGTGCAACTTGATTAAATCCGTCGACATGGAATCCAAGCCCACGACGTTAATGCCGCGCGCCAATGTCTGCAAATTGGCATCAGGCCCCGTAATGCTGCGGAATTCGTCCATGACGTCAAAAGCATTTTGATTGCAGTAAAAAAACGCCGACTGGAACGCCGCGCCGCCGCCGGCTTCAAAATAGCGAATCCCGGCGTCTTTCGCCGCTTCTACCGCCGGAAAATAATCTTTGGGAAGAACGCGCATCCCGAATACGGATTGGAACCCGTCACGAAATGCCGTGCACATAAAATTAACCAGTTTCTTTGCCATTTCTTTTTTTCCTTAATTTTAACCGTTCTTCAGCTTTACGGCCGCTATCGCCGCGACCAATGCTTCGTCTTCAGCCGCGTCTTTGGCTGCTTGTGCCGCAGGTGCGTCTTCTATGCCCAAATATTTAAATGCCGCCGCCTGAGCCTTCATCGCCGCGACCAATAACAGCAAAAACAGGAAAACGCTTGTCATCCCGACTGCCGTAATTACCAAACCTTCCGTGATCATTCTGAAATTCCCGATTTTTTATTGTTATGTCTGTTCCAGACGACAGAGAATCGAGCCGCTTAGCCCGATCTTTTCCGTTATATATGAATTTTCTGAACTTTGCTAAACAATTTGAAAAAGACTCCCTTTTTTCCGCTTTATTAATTTTCAAATGCGCTCCAAACCGACTTTTTAGCCAGCCAGACTGCGGCGTTCGTCTTTTTTGCTGGACTTTAATTTTTCTCAACGGCACTGTTTGAAAAAACATACTTGAATAGCTGGAGTACATTTCATGACACGCGGAGTTCTCGAAATCATTGCCGGCCCGATGTTTGCCGGAAAAACCTCGGCTCTGCTGGCAAAAGCCCGTTCCTCTAACGGCGAAACCGTCCTGATCAAGCCTTCTTTCGATACAAGATACGGCATCTGCGAAATTAAAACTCATGACGGTATTTCCGCCGAAGCCTTTAACTTGAGCAACGTTTCTGAAATCTTAGACGACGATATCGTTTCTAAAGCCGAAATCATCCTGTTTGACGAAATTCAGTTCTTTACGGAACCCTTTTTCGGCGGCGACATCATTGCATGCATCGATACTTTGCTGAACAGAGGTATTAACGTTACTTGTTGCGGACTGGACATGAATTGGAAGGGCGAACCGTTCGAAATTGTCTCAAAACTTAGAAAAATCGCCGATAAATATATTTCCTTGACCGCCCGTTGCGCCGTTTGCAACGAACCCGCCATTTATACTCACAAACGATCGGGAACGGGTGAATCCGTCGAATTGGGCGCCGAAGAACTTTACGAACCGAGATGCGCAAAACATTTCCCGTTCAGCCCCGCTTTTGAAAACCCCGAAAACGAACCTCACGACGACCGTTTGCAAGGCGACCTGTTCGTTAATATCGCGTAGATAAAATCACGCCGTTCTGATCCGCCATGCCCCATAGTGCGGAGTCTCCGTCGCCGTTCGTTTTCAACACCGCATATTTTATCCGAAGTTCCTTGGGGCGCTCCATCAATTCGGAAACTTTTTCCTTGGAACGCAAAATATATTCGTCCGAAGCAAATTTGACTTTTGACAGCGCCGTCCCGCGTTGAAGTCCCGCTTCGTGATCGACGTAAAATTTCAGCAAATGTTCGCCGGGACGCAACGGTGTTTGCGAATCATAAATGCGCACATACGATGCCCGCCCGCCGCTGTGGCGTCTTACCACCGCCGTTCCCGATCCCGACAGTATTTCGGACGCCGGAATAAAGCTGTGATACCTGAAAGTTATTTTAGCGGCTCTTTCTCCGACCAGTGTTTCGCGAACATAAACGGGAACCAAAATTTCGGTACCGTTTTCCATAATGTCCCGCCGCGTTTCGTATCGCGAAATAAAAACAAATTCACCGAAAACCAAAAGAAGGGCAAACAAAATATTTTTCATCGGTTCCTCCCCTCCCGTACACGCTTAATCAAAATTTTCAGGCGGAATTGAATCAAGAACAATATTCCGAAAAGGCTCAGACTTAAAATCGCCGCCTCCCGCAAATCCCAAGTCAAAGCCAGTAAATACAACCCGCAAAACACCGCAGCCGATCCTGCCGCAAAGATACCGAGCCCCCGCGAATCCGCAAGAAATGCCAGACAAAACAACGCCGCCGCCCCGACAAGTCCGGCAGAAACGGCAAACGAAGAAACCAACGCCAGCAAAACCAAAGAAAAGCACAATGCTTTTTCGCGCCTGTCCGTTTCTTTTCTAAGCGCCCACATCAACAGCAAAAACTCGCAAGAAAAGCAAAGCGACGCCCAAAGCAACGAAACATCCGCCAAACCGCCCCCGAGCTCTGCCGCATCAATCCCCGCCAAAAATGCCAAGGGATACGTCAGAAAAATATAAACGGCTTCGCGTGAAAAAACGTTAAAGCGCGGAAACGCACAAAGGATAAAGCCGCCGAAAGAAAGCGCAAAGATAACATAAGAGGGCATATTTCCGCCCGATGCCAATGCCGATTCCGTAAAAACAAGACAGCAAAGCAACGTCGAAAAAATCCGGCACAGAGGATCATCCGTTTTTTTATGGCTGAGAAACAAGAACAAAAAGCCTGCCGCCATTCCCGCGAAAGGAGCTTCAAAAGAAATTGCCGACGCACACAAAAAAGCACCCGCCGAAAAATAAGCCCAACACAGGCAACGCCCCCAAACGACCGGAATAAAAGAATACAGCTCAAAAAACAGCAACGCCAATCCCAGCCCCGTCCATCCCCAATAATCGAAACCGCGGCAGGACAGCACGGCGGAAACGAAAGTCCCCGTCATTCCGACAAACAGCAACGCATTTTCAAAAAGAGAGCGTCGTTCCTCAATACCGGCAGAACGTCTGTCTTCCAAACGTTCCAAAGCAAAAGCCGTTTCGTCTTTAAATACCGAAACATCCATGCACGCCAACAACTGGCGTACAGAAAGCCTTGAACTCATTTAAGCCCCCTTTTGCGCGATGTTTCGACCAAAAAACGTTCCACCCAGCCCGTCGCCGGCACCAATGCGAAAAACAAAACGGAGAACACCCCCCAGACGGTCTGTTTTTCAAAAAACGCCTGCAACAGGCTGAAAACGCCCAGAGAAGACCAAGAAAGGAAAAAGAAAGCATTAACCTTGTGAAATGCCGCTCTCGGGCAATAAAAAACGCCGAATACCGCCGAAGCAACGCTGCAAACCAGCGCCCATAAAAATCCTGCGGGCGCGTTATAAATCCCCAGACACGTTTGCACGGGCAATATCAATGCCGAAAGCATAAAAAAAGCTTCAAAAACAAAACGCAAAGAAAAAACGGAACCGAAATATTCGGGGAACCTCTTATTCAAAAATTCCAATCCGAACACGGCCGCTCCGCTCAAAGCCGAAAAACAATAAACGAACTCTTCCCACCCGACCGTTCCCGTCGGCAAAGCGACCTGAAACGCATATAAAAACAGAAAAAAAGCCGCACAAACAAGGAAAACGGCCTTAATTCCGATTCTGCGCGACAGCATCGCCCACAAGAACAAAAAAAGTGTCCAAAGCCCGAACGGGCGCCAAATCCCCGAAACATTATTAAAATCTGGATCGGGCAGAAAAAACAGAATGCCCGATAAAAAAACGCACATATATTCGGCAACCGCGCTCCAAATCGACGGAAAGCGCGAAAACACGCCGAAGAAAAAAAACAAAGCGCATAAAACATAAAATCCTTCGGCCGAAAACAAAACATGGTATCCGGACGCCGGCATCAAAACCAATCCCGACACCAAAAAAACGGCAGCCAAAAGACGAACCGTCTTTCTTAAGCGCTTTGCCCAGCACAGATCGTCACGACACAGCGAAACTGCACGAAACCTGTAACCGAAAGGCAAAATACCTTCTTTTTCCAAATCCGGAACCATGCCCGAATCTGCAGGACGATCCAGATAATCCCTGATTTTACGGTCGGAAAAAAGCACCCGCTTCTCCTGTTTTCAAAAAATCTTCTTTCGTGATTTTATATAAACTACAATTTTATGAAAATATATTTTATAGTTTTCTCATGAAAACAGTTCTTTACATCGCTTTTGGCGTTTTTTTCGCGTTCTGTCGGGCGGCGCACGCCGACTTGTTCGACGGGGCGAACGCTCATGAAATGAAAAGAATCGCTTATTCTTCAAAACTGGGCGTCGAAGTTTTCGCCGAAACGACTGACGGAAAATGGTGCGACGATATCGTTTCCTTAAAATTATTCGCTCACGACGAAACCGCTTTCGACGAAGCGCTCTTGTCAAAATTGATGGAAAAAGTCGGACGAGTTCTTGAAAATGAATGTCCTTCCGTCAAACAGGCAGTCCTTGACGGTTATAACAACAATACGCTGGTCTATCAGGGAGGGGCGGCAAAACCTGATAAATGGAAACCCGAAAAAGGGGCGCTTAAAGTCCAGATCAGGCAATTGCAGGCCGCCGCCGCAAAAACGGGAAAAGCCCCTGATTGGATTCCTCCCGCAGGCAAAAAAATACTTGCTCGCGTCGATCCGTCCGCCCTTGAACATCGTGTCTATTCCAAAGACAAAAAATGTTCCGTATTCCTGACAACCGACAAACCCGCAAACATCATCAAAAAATGGTCCATCATCGTCGGAGACAATTCTTGTTCCGAAAATCTGGTCTACGGACGCGCAAACGTTACTTTGTTTAACGAACGCGGAAAATATGCCGGAACCGCCGACGGATACTTTACCGAAGGACGCTTTACGGGAAGAAAAAATTTAAACGTCGTCCTGTTAAACCGATACGGATACGGAAAAAATTCCCAAAACCTCAGCTACCTGATCGAAAGCGACCCTGAATTAAAAATACACTACGTCGGATACCTTAACAGCAGAAGAAATCCGAAAACAGGCCGCTATTCCGTTTGGAACGGATGTTCTCCCTTTACGATCGCCGCCGTTACCGATAACGAAGAACTGTTTTTGGACAGCGCCGTTACCGACAACATCATCAGAACGGCTCAAAGCTATGCCGATATCTTTTGCCCCGGCGTAAAAAAAATGAAATTCTTTGCAACGCGCGTCCCTCAAGGATTGCCGGGAATGGATATGCCTGAAACGAAAGATACGGACTTGTCGGAAGATACCCGTTTGATTTATTCCGCCGTCATGCAACGCGGAAAAGACAAAAAATGGAAATTCGTTTCGGATACGGCTCAGAACCTTGCCCGCCTGCGCGAAATGAAACGGCGCGCCGAAGAAACAAGAGAACATCAGTTGATGATGGCTGATTATAACGAATTAACCCGTTCGGATTATTTGGGCAGACTGGCTTATATGCACGGCGTCGAAAGAATCGATAATCCCGTTTCCATGTTGCTTGCATCGCAAATTATCCAAGCCCCCGTCCCGATCAACAGTTTGGTCAGAATTGCTTCTTTGGGAAAGGATTCGGCTTGGACGGACTGGCCTGCCGTCATTAAAATCACGGGAACATCGGGGCTGTTGAACAGGTCGGGATGGCATATCGTCAGCGGCGCTTTGTCTCCTTTAAACAAAGAAGAACGCAAAGCTCAGAACGTTCCCGACGCCGATTTCGCGGGTACTTTGGAATTAAGCGCCGCTACCGCCTGTGAAGAAGACGGATGCCGCGAAATTTCCGACGTCGTTTCTTTGGTGCGAAAAAGGCACGACAAGCCTTCATGGACTCCTTACCACGCCCCGCAACGAACCGACGGAGAATAATTATGACAAAAAGTATGGCCGCGGCCGTTATTGTTTTGCTGTTGCTATTCTCGGGATGCGCTTTTTTTATCGTCCTGTTGCAACGCGATGAATTGGAAAAAGACGTCCAATTCTTTTTGATTAAAAATAAAATCAGGCAAAATATCGATTACGCCGGCATTTCCGTCCCGCTGTCCGATATCGTTACGCTAAACGATGTCGAAATCAAATTCTCGCCCTACTTTTCGTTCCCCAATCAAATTAAATCCGTTTCTTTGGCAGCTTACGCCGAAACAAAAACCATTCCTTCTTCTTTGGCGGTTTCGGCAAAAGGCATCCGATTTAAAATATCGGACGCCGTCAAAAGCAAAAAAGAAAATCCCGAAACCGTTATCGAAAACTTAGCCGCTTTTAATCCCGTAACGGGAATGTTCACCTTGCCTTTGGAAACTTTCCTGCTTTCGGGATGCGACAAAGTCAACGCCGATGCGGATGTCAGATACGCTTATATTCCCGATGCGAAAAAAATGTCCCTGTCCTTTAAAATAAAAGACAAATGTTTGGGACAATGGCAGTTCGCCGTTTCTTTAAGCAATATTTCCAATGAACAGCAAGGTCGTTTGACGGCTGCCGTCTTGCACCTGATAAAAAAAGGAAATCCGATCCAAGATTTAAAAGATTTTCTGAAAAACGCTTCCGTAACGGCACTGAGCTTTTCTTATACCGAATCAAAGTTGGTAACGGGATATAAAAAATACGTCGATTCCCTTTATTTGAGGTTGCCCGGACAACCCTCCCCCGCAGAAATCGATGCCAAAGGAATTCAAGACATCGTTTCTTATATGTCGTTTTCAAGCCCGCATCGCATCAGAAACACCGAAATCGCACGAAAAATCGCAGATTTCGTTAAAAAACCGGAAACGATTTCTTTTCACGGCAAAACGGGAAAAGAAGTCCCTTTGAATTCGTTGCGCGGCGATATCTTTAGAAAAATCACTGAACTGTTAATGCGATTGGATATTTCCGTGCAAACGGAATCTTCCGTCTTCGGAAATTTGTAAGAAAAAAGGAACTGTCATGAACGTACCTCCCTCTTGGTCTTTGAACGACCTGTACAAAGGAAAAGATGATCCCGAATTAAAAAACGATTTGGATAAACTGAAAAACAGAGCTGAGAAATTCCAAAAAAATTATACGGGAAAATTAAAGGGCATCTCTCCTGAAAGGTTCGCCATAGCTCTGTCTGAATACGAAAGTATTTCCGAGCTTGACGGGAAAATATCGTCTTATGCACAGCTGTTGTCCTGCGAAAATCTTTCAAACGAAGAAAATGCCCGATTTGCTCAAAGAATTCGTGAAATTTCCGCCGAATGCGGCACTAACATCTTATTTTTCACACTTGAAATCAACAGCTTGTCCGAAGACGAGATTAATTATCTGCTCAAAGACAAAGCCGTCGAACATTACCGCCCTTATATCGAAAACGTCCGACTGTTTAAACCGCACGATCTGTCAAACCAAGTTGAGCAAATCTTAATGGAAAAAGATACGGTTTCTTATGCCGCATTCGTCCGCGTCTACGATGAAACCGTCGCCGCCATGCGCGTCCCGCTTAACGGCGAAAACGTAACTCTAACAAAAGCTTTGGATTCTTTTTTCAGCCCCGATCGGGAATTAAGGAAACAGGCCGGATCCCGAATCTGCGAAACGTTAAACAAAGATCTTCCCCTTATTTCCATAATCTACAACACACTGATGAAGGATAAACAGCTGGAAGACAAATGGCGTCATTATAAGACTCCGGCAGATTTCAGGCATTTAAGCAACCGATTGGAACCCGAAGTCGTCAATGCCATGGCCGAAGCCATTGAAGAAAGCTATCCCGAAACGTCCCACCGTTATTACGCGTACAAAGCCAAACAGCTGGGGCTGAAAAATCTGGCGCACTATGACAGAAATGCTCCGATTTTCCCCGATATCACCGACAAAACGTATTCTTGGAACGATGCCGTACAAGTTGTTTTAAATGCTTATAAAAACTTTTCGCCCGTTTTTTATGAAACGGCTTTGCCGTTCTTTCAAAACGGGTGGGTTGACGCAATCCCGAGAGACGGAAAAGCACAAGGAGCCTTCGCCCACTCTACGGTTCCGTCCGCTCATCCTTATTTGCTGATGTCTTTTTTGGGAAAAACACGCGACGTCATAACTTTAGCTCATGAACTGGGGCACGGCATACACCAAAGGCTTGCCGCTAAAAACGGATATTTGCAAATGCACGCCCCTTTGACCTTTGCCGAAACGGCATCGGTATTCGGAGAAATGCTGGTCTTTCGTTCTTTGTTGGATAACGAAAACGATGTTCGGCAAAAAAAAATGATGATTGCTCAAAAAACCGAAGACATGATCAACACGGTCGTCCGACAAAACGCATTTTTCCGTTTTGAAACCATCGCACACGACAAACGAAAAAAAGGCGAACTGTCCAAAGAAGAACTTTGCCAAATCTGGCAAACCGTTCAAAAAGAAAGCTTAGGAAACGCGTTTGATTTCGATGCCGAATATGATCCCTACTGGTCTTATATTTCGCATTTTTTCCATTCGCCGTTTTATGTTTATGCTTATGCTTTCGCCGATTGTCTGGTCAACTCTCTGTATTCGGTTTATCAGGAAACGGAAAATAAAAAAGACTTTGTCGAAAAATATACCGAAATGCTGGCTTCTGGCGGAACAAAGACTTATCGGGAATTATTAAAGCCCTTCGGCTTGGATGCAACCGACAAAAGCTTTTGGAAAAAAGGATTAAGCATTTTGAAAAGCTTTATTGATGAGTTGGAAAGCACCTAAGACAGAAAAAAGCCCCCGTAAAACGAGGGCTTTTCCTTTGGATATTGCGTATTAGAACAAGCGCAAGACGCTCTGTGCAGCCTGTGACGCCAAGCTCAAAGAGTTCGTCGCCAATTG